>Ga0302323_100000111_pt1 | contig 57134 bp, 45 predicted proteins | sample Fen_T0_3_FD_201950 | JGI IMG/M metagenome (GOLD analysis project Ga0302323, IMG submission 201950) | Peat permafrost microbial communities from Stordalen Mire near Abisko, Sweden - Fen_T0_3 | ecosystem: Environmental > Terrestrial > Soil > Wetlands > Permafrost | place: Sweden: Abisko...
GACCCGCACTAGCTCTCCTGGCTCGACAACCGATGACTACGTCAACTTTTGTATATCGGCGGCGGTCTCGAGCATCACGACACTAATCTATCTTCTACTACTGCGACGAACGCAGCTGGCCAGGAACAGCGCCTGAGTGACCGGCTAACCGGAAACTGCACCATTACAAGCGCGAGGTCACTCCAGCCCCTCAAGTACACTGAGGTTGGAGTGGACCATGCCGGGATTGTGGGCTAAGACGCGGACGACGCTGGAGATGATCAAGTGGGAACACTCGATCTTTGCGCTGCCATTTGCGCTGACGGCGGTACTGCTGGCGGCGAACGGGCTGCCCGGCTGGCGCGTTGTTTTGCCGATGAAGATCGTCTGGATTCTGGTGGCAATGATTTCGGCGCGCACAGCGGCGATGGCCTTCAACCGCTGGGCCGATGCGGATCTGGACGCGGCCAACCCACGAACGAAGAGCCGCGCGATTCCCGCCGGATTGCTGTCGCGGGAGTTCGTTCTGGGCTTTACGGTGCTGGCTGTGGCGGTGTTTCTGTTGGCCTGTGCCGAGTTGAACCGGCTGACGCTCTGGCTTGCTCCGATTGCGCTGGTAGTGCTGCTGGGCTATAGCTATCTGAAACGCATCACGCGCTGGTCGCACCTGGGGCTAGGGCTGGCGTTGGGGCTGGCGCCGTCGGCTGCATGGATTGCCGTGCGCGGGTCTCTCGATTTGAGGATACTGGTGCTGACTGCGGCGGTGACGCTGTGGGCAGGAGGCTTCGACGTGCTCTATGCTTGCCAGGATTGCGAGCACGACCGCGAAGCTGGGCTGCACAGCCTGCCACAGGCGGTGGGGATTCCGGCAGCCTTTTGGACGGCGCGTGCGATGCATCTGGCGATGCTGGGTTTGCTGGTGTGGTTTGGAGAACTGTTTCAATTTCAGACAGTCGGCTGGCTGGGCATCGGGGCTGTTGGACTGCTGCTGGCCTATGAACACTCGCTGGTTTCGCCGGGCGATCTGAGGCGGCTGAATGCGGCATTCTTCACGATGAATGGCGTGATTGCGATGGTATTTTTGGGGTTTGTGGCGGGAGATTTGTGGAGGCGGTAACCATCTGCAGTGGGGCGGACGCGCTTCGCGCCTAGGGTTCGTGGTTTCCCACCCATCGCAAAGTGCGCGATGGATGGGGCACCGAAAGGATCGTTGAATCCCAACTGAAACTGATTGAGGAACGGAGAAGCGAAATCTTATGAAGATTGCAATTCAGGGTGAGCCTGGTTCGTTCAGCCACGAGGCAGCAATGAAGCTGGTCCCCGATGGGGAGATCGCTCCGTGCCCGCTTTCGGCGGAGGTCTTTGCGGCACTGGCAAACGGCTCTGTGGAGATCGCAGTGATTCCCATCGAGAACAGCCTGGCCGGGTCCGTTCTCGAACATTTTGACCTGCTGCTGACCCACGATGTGCGGGTGGAACAGGAAACGCTGGTGCGCATTCGGCACAATCTCATTACGCTGCCCGGCGTGGCGATGGATGAGATCGAGCGTGTTTCTTCGCACCCTGTGGCTCTGGCGCAGTGCAGGCGATTCCTGGCCGCTCACCCTGCGATGAAGGCACAGCCCGCCTACGACACGGCGGGGAGCGTGAAGCAGTTGGCGGAGTCGGGCGACCGGCATGCGGCGGGCATCGCGAGTGAGGCGGCGGCGCGCTACTATGGCGCGGAGATTCTGGAGGCCGGCATCGAAGACAACCCGGAGAACTATACGCGGTTCTTTTTGGTTCGGCGCACGGCCGAGGCAGTGACCGATCCCGAGTCGAATAAAATCAGCCTTGCGTTTTCAGTGGAGAATCGTCCGGGGTCTCTGGTGGCGGCATTGGTTGGACTGGCCGAGATCGGCGCGAATATGACCAAGATCGAGTCGCGGCCGGTGCACGGCAAGCCGTGGGAATACATCTTTTATGTCGACTGCCAGATGAAGTCCGCCGAGGATGGCTCGCGTGCGATCGAGGCGCTCAAGCCTCATTGCGACATGGTAAAGGAGTTGGGTCGCTACCGGGATGCTGGGCGGTAGAACCTTGTTGTACCTCCGACGAAATCAGAGGAAAAGACGAACGGCCGGGAGTGCGGAGCTTCATCCAGATTGCACCCCGGCCGTTCGAGGAGGATCTACATGACCATGTCTCTTCTTGCTCTGATTTCACTGTCGCATAAACGCGGATAATTCTACGCAAATCCACCTGTGGAAGTTTCAAATCAGTCAACAGCGTTCAGACTGTTTCATTCAGGGCAAGCTGCGAATCGTCCGGCGGCGTTTTACACAACAAAATACTTAGCCTGGGGATGGTGCACAACGATACAGTTGGTGCTCTGTTCTGGCTCAAGCAAGAAGCTCTCGGTAAGCCGCACGCCGATCTTTTCTTCCGGCTTGAGGAGGCGGAAGATCTTCGTCTGGTCTTCAAGATTGGGGCAGGCCGGATAGCCGAAACTGTAGCGTGAGCCGCGATACTTCTGATGGAAGAGGTCGGAGATGCGCGGCGAGTCTTCGCCGGAGATGGAGAGGAACTCGCGGGCCTGCTTGTGCGCCAACTCGGCCAGCGCCTCGGCTGTCTCGACCGAGAGGCCATGCAGGTAAAGATACTTGGTAAAGTCGCCAGCTTCGAACAACTTTGCAGTCTGGCGGCTGGCTTCATCGCCGATGGTGACAATGGAAAATCCAACGACATCGCGCTGCTTTGAACTCATGGGCTCGAAGAAGTCGGCGATCGAGAGACGGCGGCCCTGTGCCTGGCGCGGAAGGGTGATGCGTTCGAGTTCGCGCTCGGGCTCGTCGGGATCGAAGACAACCAGATCGTCACCATGACTGGCGCAGGGATAGAAACCGATGATGGCCTGTGGCTCGAACCAGCCCGCGGCCTTTACCTCTTCTTCGAGTTCGAAGAGGATCGGGCGGTACTTCTCTTCGACGAGGCGGAGATAGTCGCCCTGTGCGGCGGACTTCAACTGCCACTGATTTTTGAAGAGAGCTGTCTCGTTGATGTAGGGAAAGATTTCGTCAAGATTGAAATTCTTGAAAACCTTTGCACCCCAGTAGGCTGGAGTAGGAACTACCGCAACCCGCTCGACGACCGGCGAACGGCCTTCGCCTGTCAGTTCGACCAGCGTCAGCTCGGGCGTGGACTCGGCGGCCTTCTTGAAGACCTTGACTGTGCGGCCTTCCTCTTCCCTGCTCTCGCGAACTGCTTGATCGTCTGAGGTCAGGTCGGCCATTGCATGCAATCCGGCGAAGGCGTCTTCGGCATAAAAGACCGGGCCTGAGTACTCCTTGCGCAGGTCTTCCTCGACGTACTTGCGGGTGAGCGCCGCGCCACCGCAGATGACGGGAATAGTAAGGCCGAGGCGCTGCAAATCCTGAAGGACATACTTCATCTCTAACGTTGACTTGACCAGCAGGCCGCTAAGGCCGATGGCGTCGGCGCCGATCTCTTGCGTGGCTTTGATGATGGCGTCAGAGGGCTGCTTGATGCCGAGATTGATGACGCGATAGCCGTTGTTGGAGAGGATGATGTCGACGAGATTCTTGCCGATGTCGTGCACGTCGCCCTTGACCGTGGCCAGGACCATCGTGCCTTTGCCGCCGCCGTCAGATTTTTCCATCTTCGGTTCGAGATAAGCCACGGCGGCCTTCATCACTGCAGCCGAGTCGAGCACCGAGGGCAACTGCATCTTGCGCGCGCCGAAGAGATCGCCGACGGTCTTCATGCCGTCGAGCAGGACAGTGTTGATGAGGTCGAGCGGCGTGTGATCGACGAGCGCCGCCTCCAGAGTTTCCTCCAGAGTTTGCTTTTGCTCGCCGAGGCCGATCGTACGCTCACCGCGAATGATGAGTTGCTTGAGCTTTTCGTCCGTGGTGAGGCTCTCGACCTCGATCTCTTCTTCCTTCACAGAGCCTTTGCCCAGGCTCGTGAAGTAGGCCATGTAATTCTGCAAGGGCTCGCTGCCGCTTTCGTCGCTCGACTGAAAGATCAGCTTGCGCGCCAGTTCAACTTCTTTTTCGGGAATCTTGTAGAGCGGGTAAATCTTCGAGTAGTTGACAATGGCCGTGTCGAGACCGCGCTCGACGGCCTCGTTGAGAAAAACAGAGTTCAAAACTCGGCGGGCATAGGCGTTGAGGCCGAAGGAAATATTGGAAACGCCGAGAACGGTACGCGAGCGTGGCAGTTCGAGCTTGATGCGGCGGACTGCTTCAAGGGTTTCAATCGCGGCAGAGCGGTAGTCCTCCTGGCCGGTAGAGATCGGCAGGGTGAGCGCGTCGAAGATGAGGTCCTCAGGCCGTAGACCGTATTTATTGACAGCGAGATCATAGATGCGATGGGCGATGGCGACCTTGCGATCGGCGGTGAGCGCCATGCCTTGTTCGTCGATAGTGAGCGCGATGACCGCAGCACCGTAGCGGCGGGCCATGGGCAGCACGAGGCTGGTGCGTTTCTCGCCGTCTTCGAGATTGATGGAGTTGATGACGGGCTTGCCGGGAATGCGCTTGAGCGCCTCCTCGATGACATTGGCCTCGGTGGAATCGACGACGATGGGCGCAGTGACGCGGGTGGCGATCTTTTCAAGCACCGCGTTCATGTAGCCGACTTCGTCTTCGCCGACAATGGCGCAGCAGAGATCGAGCATCTGTGAACCCTCGCCGACAAGACGCTTGGCCAGGGTGAGAATGCCGTCGTAGTCCTCGGCGCGGACCATATTGCGAAAGGTCTCGAGGCGGGTGGTGGTGTTCATCTCCTCGGCGATGATGATGGGCTGTGCGTCGGCTTCAAGCGGCTGTGCGCTGAAGGCGCTGGCAGCGACCGATTGCGGCTTGACGGAGCGGGCTGCGGGCGAGACTCCCTTGAGAGCATCGACAACGGCGCGGAGATGCTCAGGGGTGGTGCCACAGCAGCCGCCAACGACTTGCACGCCATAATCGGAGACGAAGCGGCGATGATGCGCGGCCAACTCGGCAGGAGTGAGCTTGTAAACGGCGTGGCCGCCTTCATTCTGCGGCAGACCGGCATTGGGCTGCACGCTGATGGGCAGGGTCGAGTTCTGGCAGAGGAAGCGAACGGCGTCGTTCATCTCCGCCGGGCCGGTGGCGCAGTTGAGGCCAATCACGTCGGGCTGTAGGCTTTCAAGCACAGCCAGAGCCGCGCCGATCTCCGAGCCGAGCAGCATGGTGCCAGTAGCTTCGAGGGTGATCTGGACTTGGAGCGCAACGTTGCGGCCGGTCGAAGGAGCGCGGCCTGCGCGAGCATCGTCGATGGCGTCATGACAGGCGGCGAGGGCGATCTTGGCTTGCAGCAGATCCTGACAGGTCTCGATGAGCAGCACATCGACGCCGCCTTCGATGAGGGCTGCGGCCTGTTCGCGATAGGCGGCAGCCATGGCGTCATAGCCGATATGGCCGAGCGAGGGCAGTTTGGTGGTGGGGCCGAGAGAGCCGGCGACAAAGCGAGGCTTGTCAGGGGTCGAATATTCGTCGGCTACTGCGCGAGCCAGACGGGCGGCTGTAACGTTCAGTTCACGCGCCCGATCGGCGAGGTCGTACTCTGCCAAGACGATGCTTGCCGAGCCGAAGCTGTCGGTTTCGATGACGTCGCAGCCGGCCTCAAGATACGAGGCATGAACGGCGCGGATCACGTCCGGCTTTGAGAGCACCAGCAGTTCATTGCAGCCCTCCTTGCCCCAGAAATCCTTCAGGGTAAGGTTGAGTTTCTGCAGACTAGTGCCCATCGCGCCGTCGAAGACCAGCACGCGCCGCTTCAGCGCTGAAAGAAAATCCGTCAAAATGGCTCCTGACCTCGTTGGCCGCTGTGGGGAAACGAAAAACGCAGCCAACCTTTTAGGATATATGGTCTATCGCTTTGCATACTTCCTTCATCTCCTTTTGATCTCTCTTGCATAATTCTCCGATACGGTATAACAGTTATATAGATGCGTTTTCACTTCGATCCGCGCAAGAGTCAGCGGTTGAGGGCAAACCCGCACCGCGGCATCGATTTTGAAGAAGCGCAGGAGATCTTTACCCGCCCGTATTACCTCGATCAGAGGTCTGATGTACCTGAACAGTACCGCGCGATCGGGTGGGTCGGGCAACGCCTGTATTCGCTCGTCTTCGAGATTCGGGAGGACGACGAAGGCGAGTTTTACCATCTGGTTACGCTCTGGAAATCGACTCGTGAAGAAGAGGAACTCTATGCCGAAAGTACTTGAATCCCCCAAGATTCCGACCGCCGACGAGATCGCTGAGCTTGCCGACAAGGGCGAGGACATCTCCCGTTTCTTTACCAATACGGGAAAGAAGATGCCGCCGATTCAACGCGTGAATGTGGACTTTGCTCTGCCCATGCTGCATGAATTGGATGAGGAAGCCAGACAACTGAATATCAGCAGACAGGCAGTGATCAAGACACTGCTGCGGCACGCGCTCGATCAGCAGCATTTGGCGCGGAGGACGCGGTGAACCTGCTCACTTTGCCATCAACGCACTCAGCGGCACCAGCATGTCTTCTTTGCGCATGACGAGGTTGGTGGCGTTTAGGGTGGCTAGTTCGAAGCCGTGGCCGTGGGTGATGGCGTCTGTGGGGCAGGCCTCTACACAATATCCGCAAAAAATGCAGCGGTTGTAGTCGATGTTGTAGACCTTGGCGTAGCGCTCGGAGGAGGAGATGCGCTGCTCGGCGGTGTTTTCCGCGGCCTCGATCAAGATGCAATTGGAGGGGCAGGCGGCGGCGCAGAGAAAGCAGGCTACACACTTTTCCAGGCCGTTTTCATCGCGCTGGAGGACGTGGGCGCCACGGTAGCGCTGTTCGAGGACCGCCCCGCGCAGGGGGCCTTCGCCGTCGGGGTAGTTCTCAACCTGCGTGGGCTCGAAGATCTCCCCGAAGGTGATGCTCATACCCTTGGCGATGCCGGCGATGTTGCGCACGATCGACATGAGGCCAGTATACGACGAATTCCGTTTTGGGTTCAGCTTGCCGGATGCGCAACGACTTGCCATCCCGGTTTGGACGGCGACATGATTGCGCACCCGTTGCCTTAGCACCCGCGGGGGTTGGTGCGGGTGCTCTCGACGACGTTACTGCTTGGGGCGCTCCTCAGTCTTATGCTCTTGAGGCGCTTGGCGTTGCTCTTGATGTTGCTGCGGAGCTGCCTGGTGCTGCTGCTGGGGCGCTTGACGCTGTTGTTGCTGGGGAGCTGCCTGGCGTTGTTGCTGCTGTTGGGGCGCCTGCCGTTGCGGTTGAGCGGCTTGACGTTGCTGCTGCTGGGCTGCTTGATGCTGTTGCTGTTGTTGTTGAGTGGCCTGACGCTGTTGTTGCTGTTGCTGCTGAACCTGTTGCTTCTGCTGTTGTTGCTGCTGCTGAGCCGCTTGGTGCTGCTGTTCCTGAACTTGCTGCTTTTGTTGTTGCTGCTGTTGCTGTTGAGCCTGAGGAGCCTGGCGCTGTTGCTGCACCGGGGCCATCTGATGCTCGTTCTGAGGCGATTGGCGCTGCTGCTGTTGCTGCACTGGGGGCGTTTGATGTTGCTGTTGCTGCTGCATTTGGCGCTGCTGCTGTTGTTGCAGTGGCGCCTGGTGCGGTTGCTGCATCTGGGGCGCTTCGCGTTGCTGCTGTTGCTTTTGCATTGCGGGACTCTGATTCTGTTGCTGCTGCATCTGGGGAGCTTGGCGTTGCTGTTGTTGCGGAGACCCCTGATGCTGCTGTTGTTGCATTCCGGGCGCTTGCTGCTGTTGTTGCATTCCAGGTGCCTGATGTTGCTGTTGCTGCTGCCCCTGGCGCTGCTGCTGTTGCTGCTGCATTGCGGGACTCTGATTCTGTTGCTGCCCTGGGCGTTGTTGTCCCTGCATTGGCTGTCCCTGGCGCTGCATGTGCTGCGCGTCAGCCTGGTTGCGCGCCTTTACCTGTTCCGGCATGCGAACGTTGTGATCGGCGGCAAGCGGGTGGCTGACAGCCATGCTGGCTGGGCGGCCATGGTTAACGTTGGCAAACTGAGCCCGGTTGCCGCTGGCAGCGTGCTCATTCTGGAACTGCGCCTGCATCGGCGGAGCGTGCTGTTCGTGACGAGCCGCCAACTCCGAGGGTCTGGCACGGACCTGCAATCCGCCTGATCCGCCAAAGAAGCTGACGCGGACGCCGCCTCTGCGCTCTTCGCGCCTTGGGCGATCATAGACATTGCGAATGATCGAGACGTTGATGTTGTTGTAAGAACGGTTGTAGTTGAAGTGGCCGCCACCCCAGTATCCGCCCTCGTAGCCGATGCCGAAATAGCCAAAGCCGTAATCGACGCCGCCATAGTAGCCGATATGGGGCCCCCAATAGCCGCGGTAGAAGCCGTAGCGGTTGTGGTAGTAGCCCCAATAGCCGGGGGTCCAGAGAGCACCCTCGTAGGGAGCCTCAACCCAACCGCCGGGCACCCAGTAGTAATCGCCTTGACCCCAGGCCCAGTAGCCGGGCGTCCAGAGATAGCCGTCGCCGGGGGTGGGAGGCTGCTCATAGTCGGGCAAGGGCGGTGGCGGCTGATCGGCGTATTGAACTGGCTGAGCGCCGTAGCCTGGATCGTCCGAACCCTGGTCATACCCTTGATTGGGTGCCTGATACGCAGCCTGACTGTAGGAGCCGCCAGAGTTAGGAGCACTATACGAAGGGGAGGCCGAAGCGCTTGAATCGGCCATATTACCCGCTGCGGGATCCACGCCCTGATCCTGCGCGACGGCCTGGCTGGAAGCGTCGGCGACCTGAGCCTTGCTCCCTGGGCATCCGGTAAGGAAAAGCGCGGCCGCGAAGGTCATCAACGGCAAGGCTGCAAATCTTGATAGAAAACTCATCTCACACTCCAATTCACCTTGATGCTAGGTGAAGCGAGTGCGGCGAAACAGCCCTCTATTGACCACCCCGTGATCTGCTAGTGCCGGGCCTTGGGCGGCTGGGATTGGCCGTGATTATTGCCGGGCGGGGTGGTGACGGGCCTGCGTTCGGGGCGCTGCTTAACGGTCTGCTGGCATAGGGATGAATCCTGCCCGCGCGCCAGGCCGGGAGCTGGACTCTGCGCGGTGCAGAGCCGCTGCTTCATGGATTCGGCCTCTTTGCCGCTGAGTAGTTGTGTGCGCTCAATGCCGCTGAAAGGATCGAGATCGTAGCGATAGACGCTGTCGACGGCATCTTCGTTGGGGCCGTGGTCGATGTGGCTCCATGTGGCCATGAACTGGCGTCCATTGGGCTCGGCAAGCAGAGCGTAAAGCTGCGTGAGGGTCACGCCTGCTGCGGTGTTTGCGGTCCAGATGGGGGCGGTTTGGGTGCCGCGCTGCCAGCGGGCGGTCCACATGTGCTGCTGGAGGTCGTAGTGAAAGGCGGTGAAAAAGGTGGTCGCGGCGCACTCACTGCAGTCGTCGTAGAGAGTGGCCAGTTCGCGCGGATGGCCTTCGTAGAGGAGCATCCAGTCGAGCAGGCGCAGGTTGACGCCCTTGATGAGCGGCGACAGATTGTGGCTGGTAAGCGAGAGGGTCCAGATGGTGAACGTGTCCGACGTGGTTGGCGACTGCTCGGAGGCGCGCAGCGTGGTGACGACCAGCGCCGCGTCGTACTCAACGCCGATCTCGCGAATCGCCGTCCACTTCTCCGGCTCAAGCGATCGCTTGACCCAGGCGATGGTGTCGGCCTCTTTGGCGGAGTGGAAATCGACCCAGCGGAAGTTTTCAGGGGCTTGCTGGGCAGAGATGTGCGTTGCGACGGTGAGCCCTGCTGCGATCAGAACATATGAGAGCGAAGATGAAACGAACCGCATGAATCTAGGGTATCGCAACCACCTGCGGTGAGGCAGTCACCTGCAGTGGGGCAGCCACCTGCGGTGGGGCAGACGCTCGCTCTTCGCTCGCAGGGGGTTCGCGGCTTTCCGACTGAGTTCCGAACGCAGAGTCGATGCTCAAAGCTCGACTATCATGGATGCATCATGATGACGACACGTTTTGCCCTGTTGGCCAGCATTGTTCTGGCTATTTCTGTTGCACCGGCGCTGGCTGAGAAGCCGCTGAAAGACTACAGCTTCGTCCGGGGCGTCAATTACGGCATCGACGGCGACCAGGCCGTCATTGAACGGGACCTTGGCTACGCCAAGCGAATCAATCTGAACAGCACGCGCATCTGGCTCGGCTACCAGTTCTACGAGAAGGACCCGAAGGCTTTCATAGCGCGGCTGAAGAACTTCATCGAGACATCGCACCGGATGGGCTTCACGACGATGCCGATTCTCTGGGGTGGAAACGACATCGACCCGAAGACGCTGAAGCCCGACTTCCGCCCGCGTGGCGATGCCTATGTGAAGGCCGTCGTCGAGGCATTGAAGGACGAGCCGGGCCTGTTGATGTGGGACATCATGAACGAACCGGTCACCAACGACTACGTGATGAAGGCGACGGGCGAGGAGAAAACGCGCCGCATCGCCGAAATCACAGAGTTCGTTCGCTACAACCTGAACTATGTCCGCAAACTGGACCCGACGAACGCGTTGACCGTGGGTTACGAGTTCTCAAGCCAACTGGATGGCGCGGCAGATCTTGAGGACGTGATCAGCTTCCACGACTACACGACGCGGCGCTCCTCTGTGGAACATGCCTACGCCATCGCCGAGGACTACGGCAAGAAATATGGCAAGCCGGTGCTCAACTCTGAGACGGGCTGCATTGGCCGAGCTAATCCGTACGACATGGTGCTTGAGATCGCCGGGGAGCACAAGACGGGCTTTTATCTTTTTGAATTGATGATTCAGGGGTACTGGGGCGAGATTCACGGAATCTTCTATCCGGATGGCACGGTTCGCGATCCGGCGATCGTCGCGGCGATCATGGGTTTCTATCGAAATCGCGACCTGAAGACGATGGTCAAAACGACGCCGAACCGCGAGGGCTGGGCCGAGAAGATCGTCAAGGAAATCGAGGTAGCTCTAGCACAAAAGGACGATCATCCTGTCTCCGACGCCGGTCTCCATTCAAAAGAGCAGACGGACAAACTGCTGGACGCGGCCGAGGACGCGGCAGACCTGATGGAGGCCGCCGAGATGGTTCCCATGTCGTCGCCGCCGAGCGCGCAGATCCGGTATTGGCGCGCACAGCCGGCCGAGAAGCGCGATTGGGAGGCGATCCGGAAATTTACCTATGAGCTAGGAGTGGAGCTGAAGAAGAACTGCCAACTCTACTAGAGCAGAGATCAGGGGTCCGAGATCAGAAATCGCTGGTTGAGGTTCGTGATTTCCCAACCTTTCCACGAGAAGGCTGTGGAAAGGTTGGGGCACCCTGAGTTGAAGGAAGATTGAGATTCAGCAGACTTTGGGTGGGCCACCTGCCGCCGCCGCTCCCTCCGCCGTTTTTACAACGTAAGCTTCACGCTCAATCCACCGCTCCAGAATCGCGACGTGCTCACCTTCTTCTTTGACGAATTCGTTTGCCATCGCAGCAATTTCTGGATCCTTTGTGGTTCCCCAAACGGAGTAATAAAAATCGAAGCCACGGCGTTCACCTTGCAACGCCGTTTTCAGCGCGTCCAACCGGGACAGATCCGGGTCGCCACGCCAGAGAGCGTTTCTCTCAGGAGTTGCGTGATCGGGCCACACGTAATCGGGGGGAAACTGAGCCGTGACGTCGATCGATTTGGCTCGGTCGCGCGCCTGTTGCAGGTGGGCTCGTGAGTAACGCGCCATATCCCTGAACAGCTTTGCTACCGCATCGTTCCCGCACTCCTCCATCGCGACCGCGAGTTCGTCATAGTGAATCGAAGAGTCTTCCTCCAGCCTGACGGCGAAGCCCAGGAACTGATCGAGATTCTTGATTTCAATGCCGCCCTTGTAAATCTTCGCAGCCGTCGAAAGGTGAGGTCTTTGTACCGGCAGCGTCCGGTCACCCTCAAAAGAAACCAGAATGTCTTCCTCCCGGACAAAACACATGCATGCGAGCCGGTGGCGCGGGGGAAGGTCATTCACCTCGGCCTCCTGGATCTCCTCGGGAGTGATCTTGCCCAGTTGGCGGAGCACCTCTTTCTCTTTTTCGGTGAGTGAGACTGCGCACTTCACATTCTTTGCCAGATGCTCGACGGTAACCACGCACGATCCGCACTCTCCATCCTGGCAGTCGAACGGGATGGGAATCTTGTGCGCGCGCGCTACCGCCAGAATCGTGCCGCGGTCTCCCGCGATGGCATACACAGTGAGGTCTTTCGCCATTACGGGCGAGGAAAAAGTGACATTTGCCAATGTAAATCTCCATTCTCCACGAGCGTTAGTGGTCGCGTGGTCGCGCGCCACAATTGGACTTTGGGAATTTACATTGCACGCTGTGGTCCATTCGGCAGAGCGAAGAACCCAAATGGCTTATCAACAGTGACCGCACGGTGTGGACAGGCAACTTTCCAGCAAAGTCGACAATCGTGTCGGAAAGCTGACAGATCACCTGGCCGACGAACACCCTAGTTCACTCCGCATGCGATGGGTTCGAAGAGCCGCATCGGCAGGTGGCCCGGGCATCGATTCTACCTGCTTCGATCAGTAGCCAAGATGAAAAGCTGTGCCCCGTTCATCGCGGCACAAAACCGCGATGAACGGGGCACAGCTTTTCATGGCTCATGGTAATTCTTCGGGACTGATGAACGGACCACCTGCCATAAACTGATGGAGAAAGATTTGATGAATCAGAATCCGGAATTGTCCCGGAAGGCGCACACTCTATGACGTTAGAAAGACAGGGCATCCCAGATGTACCCGGATACCAGAAAGAGCTCTATCATCCAGATGTCATCGAGAACAATCGAGGGTGGTTCAATCCAGCGTGCTATTGAGGAGAATGAATGAAGGACTATTTGAGAATGTGGCTAGATAGTATCGCAAAGATACGATCTAGCAACCTTCCTGTGACAGTAGATGTGATAGGCGAGTTCAACGCATATCTTGTCTACTCCAATCAGCACGCCGTAGTGAAGATGCAGATTGAACCGGCACAGAATCTGGAAGTCGTTACTAATGACACCGTCATTGAAAAGATCCAGTATGCAGAGTATATCGATTCGGCGATTTTTGGCCTGCTTGATGTCCTAGCATTTTCTGGCCCGCTAGCATACTTCAATGTCCGAATTGTCGTAAAGGATGCTGATTGTGATCGGATTAATTTCTCGCCGATGGCGTTCCGTTTTGCTGGAAGGGATGCCGGGCGCAAAGTTCTTCAGCATGTCAGGGAATCGTCTGTAGCGGCTCGGAAGGCTCCATAAAGGCAGGTGGCCCAGTCAACCCGGCATTACGGACTGTGCCCCGTTCATCGCGGCCTTTTCGTGATGAGCGGGTTTTCGGACTAGGTTGCAGAGGAACAGGGCCCGGGCCTAAAGGCCCTTCGATTCGATTGCTCAGTTCAAGGGGCTTGAAAGCCCCTACTCTCTCCGTTGCTACTCCGCCTATGATCAGGCGATGGCTGCGATGCCGTTTTTGGCGGCCAGGGTAAGCAGCTTGGCGGCTGGTCCGCGTGGCTGCTTTTCGCCACGCTCCCACTTGCTGACGACCCCAGTGGTCACATTCAGATGAGCGGCGAAGACGGCCTGGCTCACCGCCGCTTTGGCGCGGATGCGGCGAATGGCTGCCGGAGTGAGTTCCATGACCGGGGTAAGGCAGGCGCGGTCGAATTCGCGCATGGTCTTGCTGTCGATCGCACCGGCCTGGTGCAGGTCAGACATGCTTTCGTGCAGTGCCGCGAACGCTTCGCTCTTGTAAGTTTTTGCCATGTTACAGTCCCTTCTTTGCTGGGGCGATCTCAAAGAGAGCTTTCTGTTTGACGATCGCCGCAATCTCGGTCTCACTCAGGCCGAGGTAGATTGCCGCGGCCTTGCGATAGGCGCGCAGTTCATCGGGCCTGATGTTCGCCTGATCCTTCTTTTCGAAGCCAAACATGAGGACGGCACGCTGGCCAACCCTCATGGCGATCAAAGCCCTGGCTCCACCGCTCGTACCTTCACCTTGCCGGGCAAGACGAAACTTGAACAGCCCTCCGCCCAAATCAGCATCCCAGGCCCCGTTCGCTGTTTCCCATAGTGCTTCTTCGCCGATGCCGAAGCGTCGCGCAAAGCGCATGAACGGCTTGGATGCAAAGACCCGAAGCTTGCTGGGAAGATTTGCCTTCACATGGACATTGTAGTACTAAGAGCCATAGACGACAAGGGAAGGTGGCCCACTCTTGACCGGCCCCACTACTGAGGGTGCCCCATCCTTCGCACTTTTTGCGAAGGGTGGGAATCTACGAACCTCCACCGCCCCGTCGCCGCCGCGATTTAGCCCAGAAAAACGCCAAAAAACTTCTACGTCCAGGCAGAGGCTTCAGAGCCCAAGTTTTGACCAGATTTCGTCGATCCTTTTCTTGGTGGCGCGGTCCATTTCGATCATGGCGGGCCAGGGGCGTGTGAAGCCTTCGGCTTGCCATTTGCGGGTGGCGTCGATGCCCATCTTGCTACCGTAGTTGGGCAGGCGGCTGGAGTGGTCGAGCGAATCGACGGGGCCTAGAGTGAACTGGATGTCGCGCTCGGGGTCTATGTTGTTCGCCACGCGCAGGACGACTTCAGGGATGTTCTGGACGTCGCAGTCTTCATCGACGACGACGATGCACTTGGTAAACATGGCCTGGCCGAGGGACCAGATGGCGTTCATGACCTTGCGCGCCTGGCCGGGATAGCTCTTGCGGATGGAGACGAGCATCAGGTTGTGGAAGACGGCTTCGACCGGGAGATGGATGTCGACGAGTTCTGGAATCTGCATACGCATCGCGGGCAGGAAGATGCGTTCGACGGCCTTGCCCATGTAGGCGTCCTCCATGGGCGGCTTGCCGACAATGGTCGCGGCATAGATGGGGTCGCGGCGGTGGGTGATCGCGGTGAGGTGGAAGACGGGGTAGGGGTCGGTGAGAGTGTAGAAGCCGGTGTGATCGCCGAAGGGGCCTTCTTCGCGCAGTTCGCCGAGTTCGACATAGCCTTCGAGGACGATTTCAGCGTGCGCAGGGACCTGGAGATCGACGGTTTCGCATTGAACGATTTCGACGGGGGAGCCGCGGAGGAAGCCGGCGATGAGGTACTCCTCGACCTCGGGGGGCGCTGGGACGATGGCGGCGAAGGTGGTGGCGGGATCGGTGCCGATGGCTACGGCTACCTCGAGGCGCGAGCCTTTTAGATTGCCGAGGGCTACCTGAGGCAGACCGCCGATGGGGCCGTCTGGAATGGAGACAGAGCCGCCGGCGGACTCGGCCATTGCAGTGACGCGGGCGGTCAGTGGATTTTCCGTGGAGTTTGTGGCGGCGGCCTGGCGTAGTGCTTCTCTATAGTGTTCTGCGGCGACTTTTTGACGCTGCCAGTGCATGCCGGTGGTCTGGCCGTCGTAGACCTGCATCCGGTACATGCCGACGTTGCGCTTGCCCGAGCCCCCGACTTTACCAGGATCGCGGGTGACGACGCAGGGCAGAGTGATGAAGCGGCCTCCGTCGTTGGGCCAGCACTTGAGGATTGGGAACTGGTTGAGGTCGAGATTGTCGCGATGAATGACTTCTTTGCAGGGGGCGTCTTTGGCGGCAACGGTCTTGGGGAAGGCGCTGGTTAGCGCGCCTAGCTGAGGGAGCATTTTGAGCTTGTCTAGAAAGCCTTCGGGGGCTTTGAGGTTCATCAGGCCGGTGATGCGTTCGGCGATTTCGTCGAGCTTGTTGACGCCGAGGGAGAGGGCCATGCGGCGTTCGCTGCCGAACTGGTTGATGAAGACTTTGTGGCCGGGATGGCCTTTTACGTTTTCAAAGAGGAGAGCCGGGCCGTCGGCTTTGGAGACGCGGTCGGTGATCTCGGTAATCTCTAGCTCGGGCGAGACTTCTTCGCGAACGCGTTTCAGTTCGCCATGCTTTTCAAGTGTTTTGATCCAGTCGCGGAGATCGTCGTAGGCCATGGGTGCTCCTGAAGGATGGATGCCGTGTTGTGTTCCCTCTAGATGATAGCTGTCCATTCTCTGGCACCATCGAACATCTAGCGGATGATACCAAGCCTATTCATCGATTCCCAATTCTTTGCGAATGGCGCCCCTCGTCACCTCAAGGCTCTTGTCGTATCTATCTTTTGAGTTGCTGTAAGCTCCAAGGTCCTTATCTTCGAAGAGCTTTACAATAAGGCCGTTTCCAACGGACCTGAAGTTCTTAAACGCGATCTGAGTTTCCGTATCACAGACTATTCCAGCTAAGAGTATTGTTTCATCCAACGCCCTCGACGCCTTACACCATCTATTGTGTGTCTCATTTTGTTCTGCTGAGAATTCCTTGACATTCTTGTCCTTAGCAAGCTGACCAATTGAGAATAATTCAATCAGCGTATCATCGACTTCCGCCAGTCGCTTAGCAGCTTCGAAAAGTACTTCGCGTTTAAGCTCCCAACGCTTTTGCCTGTTCCATGCATCGTCCGAGATTTTTGCTTCGATTGATTTAGTCGTTTGGGTGACAGTTGCGACCTGTTCAACAAGTTTGCCGAGGTCCTCGTGCGTGGCAAGGTTCTCGCCCTTTTTCTTCAGGTACGATCCGATGTATGAACCAATCCCCGCAAAAATAAGCGTCGTGACGGCAATTCCCGGATAGGACAAATCCGCATCCAGAAGCATCTCGAAATCCTTCCTGCCCATCAGCTTGAGCAATAAACCCATCTTAAAGGGTTGGGACAGATTCGAGAGCCGGGGAGGCAAAAGAAGGCTGCACGGCGTCTAGCGGGAAGCCCAGGCGTTTCCATTCGTCGTAGCCGCCGCGGAGGGGGCGGACGCGCTCGATGCCTAGCTTGTGCAGCGTCATTGCCGTTTTGGCTGCGGTGGCTTCACTGGGGCAGGAGCAGAAGAGAACGATGTCGCGGTCGCGGGGGATCTCGTGGTTGCGCGAAGCCAGCGACTCGGGCGAGAAGTGAATTGCACCTGGGAGGGTGAAGGGATCAGGCATCAGTTCGAGGGGATGGCGGAGATCGACGATGTAGACCGGCTCTCCGGCGTCGAGTTGGCGCTTGAGTTCCTCGGGCTCAAGGCGGGAGGCGACGAGCTTCTTGATGACCATGCGGCGGCGACAGACGCGTGCGATGAAGACGGCCAAGATGGCGAGAAGCAGCAAGGCGCCGGAGAATCGGCCTGCCCAGTTCAACAGGCTGGGGTCACGCTTGAGCACGTCGCCGAAGAAAAGGCCGACCGTGAGGAGCGTGCCGACCCAGAGAGTGGCGCCGGCAGCGTCAAAGAAGAGAAAGCGGCGGTAGGGCATGCCGTTTTGCCCGGCGACGGGTGGGGCGAGCGTGGCGAGGCCGGGCACGAACTTGGCGAACACGAGCGTGGAGTCGCGACGGCGGCCAAAGGAGTCCTGGGTGCGGCGAACGCAGACCGTTGGCTCCAGCGAGAGCTTGCAGAGGATGCGCAGCACGACGTGCCCGTAGCGGCGGCCGATGAAGAACCAGGAGCTATCGGCCATGAGCGAGGCAGCGACGCCAGCCATGAGGGCGAGAAAGAAGTTGAGTTCGTGGTTTGCCGAGAGCGCTCCGGCAGCCAGCAGAACGGGCGTGGCGGGCAGGGGAATGCCAAACTGCGCGATTAAAACCCAGGCGAAGAGAAGCAGGTAACCATAGAGGAGCAGGATGTGTTCGGGTAAAGCCATATGCAGGGGCCCATTCTTCTCTTCCGAAGAAGTCAGATCGCTCCGCGCCTCCTGAGGAACAAAAATCTCTGAGAGATTGCGGACGGTCTCAAGCTATCGGATGATCTTCCGGGCCGATTGGGTTCAACCGAGCAGGTCTCACTAGGCAGACAAAGAAAAAGGCCGCTCGAAAGCGGCCTCTCTGTAAAGTCATGTAAAACTTCGCGGTATCCGGTCTACGGTTGGGCTACAGCGGTAGGGACTGCCTGAACGGAGGCGGCGTCCTGCTGGCCTTTGGGGGCGAACCAGTTGCGGTCCCAGAGGTTCTGGTAGAAAGCGCCGGTCAGCTCTGCGGCACGAGGTCCAAAGGTGGGGCGGCCACCCTCGAGAAAGAAGACGGTGACGAGACTGCCTTGCGGAGAGTCAGAGAAGGCGGCGAACCAGCCGTAGCGGGTTCCCTTGTCCGAGCAGGTTCCGGTCTTGCCAAAGACGGGCAGTTCGTGGAAGTTGGCGCGAAGGCGGCGGGCTGTTCCGTACTCGACTGCGCCTGCCATGCCATCTTGCAGTTCAGGGACGTATTTGGCGATGTCGAGAGTGCGCTTGATCTTGGGTTGGAGACTGACGGCCTCTTCGGGAGTCGTCGGGTGCTGGAGGTAATAGAGGGTTCCGCCGTTGGCGAGAGCGGCGACAAAAGCGCCGAGTTGCAGCGGGGTGAGCGAGACGCCCTGTCCGAAGCTGCACATGCGGGCCACGCCGCCCTGCGAGGCGGGCAACTCCTGATCGGGATAGATGCCCAACTGCTCGCCTTGAATGTTGTAGCCGGCGAGTTCGCCAAGGCCAAACTGGTTGGCGTAGTGGCGGACGCGGTCAAAGCCCAACTGCCGGCCCAATTCCTCGAAGTAGAGGTTGTTGCTCTTGGCAAGCGCCTGGGTCATGTTCATATGGAAGCCGGAGAGCTTGACCGGGGTGTCGCGGGTGACCAGTCCCTCAGAGAGCGCGGCCATGGCGACGGTGAGCTTGATGGTGGAGCAGGGCTCTGCGCCGGGCGAGAGGGCCAGCTTCTGGTTGACCATGGCGAGAATGCGGCCGTTGGAGGGGTCGATGACCACGGCGGTGCCGTTCATGCCGGCAAGGGCGTCGATGGCTGCCTGGCGGACGATGGGATCTTCGCCGGCCGTCTGATCGCCGGTCAACATGTCATCTTTTGCAAAGGAGCTGGCGGTGAAGCGCTCATTGAAGCGATGACGGCGGCGAGTGGTAAGTGCCACGCGGCGGGCACCGGCTCTGGCTCTGCCTCTTGGGGTTAGCCGAGCCTGGCTGCCAGCGGGCGCGGCCTTCTTTGCCAAACGGCTTTTGCCGGCGCGAGCGGCTTCGGAGCTCCGGGCGGCAGGAGCCGAGGCGCGATGGCCGGCGCGATGAGAGGCGGATAGATGGGATTCAGTTGTCCGGGCGTGATGGAGCGAGTGCGGGGCATCAAGCGCCGCCGCTGCCACCGCGAAAGAGCCGGAGGCAAGCAAAGCCAATCCTAGTGCCGGTATACGAGACATCTTCATCCAGTGAACATCCTCTCAACGATGGATTCCGTGTCGTGCGTGTGCCTAGGAAGCCACACTTTCGGTCTATCGGCTTTCGGCGGAGGGTATTGATCCCCACCACGGACAGACCCCTACATTAGTATCCAAAAGACCACGTAGCCTGTGATCGATATCACCGCGCAGTCCAAATGGGTTACTTAAGTACACCCTATTTGATGCAGCGTTACATTGCTCTTACTCAAAACATTGCACTTGTGTAGCCAAACTGCACATTTTGCGGATTGAAAGCGCTTATTCAAGTCCTGTTCCGTTCAGTTGCAGCCTTTTCAGAACGGAGCAAGAAGCTGAAAGCCCGCCCTAACTCGATCTCTCTCAGGGGGCTGTAGCCCCCTGCTCCCGCCGGCTTCTTCAACTTCGGCCTTCGGTTACTCCAACTGCTCCCGCTAGCTTTCGGTTGGCGACGGCTCAACTAAAACTGCAACCTGCGAAGAAAAGCAGGCTTATCGAGGTCGCGATGATCGTCTTCATTGGAGTCAGATGAGAGAGACGCCTCCGGCAGAATGCGGTATTCGTCGAGCGCGGCCGGGGCGCGCACGCCGCCGGTGAACTCCGAGGCATAGTCCCTGGGCAAGGGAGTACAGACCGGCTGCTCGGATAATTCGGCAAATTTGGGCCGTGCTGGCTCAGGGACCAGTTCCACCTCCTGCGGCGCGGGAGCCAAGGCCGTCTCAACGGGCGGAGGCGCAAGCTGAACAGCCGAAGCGGGGGGCGCAGCGGGGGAGAAGAACGGCGTCTTGACCATTGTTTCGGGTTCGCCCCACTTTTCGGTGGCAACAGGCTCGACGATCTTGACTGCGGTCTCCTCGGCGTCTTCATCCTGCGAGAGGAAACGCGCCGAGGCTGGCTTGGGTTCGAGCAGCCAGTTGTCGGGAGCTACCAGAGGCACTGAGACGACCGGCGCGGAGGAGGGAGGAACCGCCGAAGCCAGGGGGAGGTCTTCCATGCTCAACATGCGCGCGCGGCGCTCGGGCAATTGATCGCGAAAGCCGGTGGCGATGACGGTGATCTTGACGTCTTCGCCCATCTTCTCGTCGAGCACCGCGCCGAAGATGATGTTGGCGTCTTCGTGGGCGGCGGCCTGGATGAGCGAGGAGGCTTCGTTGACCTCAGAGAGCTTGAGCGAACTGGAGCCGGTGATATTGATAAGGATGCCGCGCGCGCCGTCGATAGCGCCGGCTTCGAGCAGAGGTGAGGCCATGGCTGCCTGGGCAGCTTCAATGGCGCGATTTTCGCCGGAGCGGACGGCGGTTCCCATGACGGCGTGGCCCATGCCAGCCATGGTGGTCTTTACGTCGGCAAAGTCGCGGTTGATGATGCCGGGAATGGTGATGATGTCGGAGATTCCCTGCACGCCCTGGCGCAGCACGTCGTCGGCAATGCGGAAGCTCTCAAAGAAGCCTGCATCCTTGGCCACGGCAAGCAGCTTCTCGTTGGGGATGACGATCATGGTGTCGACGCTCTCCAACAGTTCTTTGAGACCGCGCTCGGCCTGTTGCGAACGGCGCTTGCCTTCAAAACCAAAGGGACAGGTAATAACGGCGACGGTGAGGATGCCCATCTCGCTGGCCAGCGAAGCGATGACCGGCGCTGCGCCGGTGCCGGTGCCTCCGCCGAGGCCGGCGGTGACGAAGACCATGTCTGCACCTTCAAGAGCTTCGATGATCTTTTCTGAGTCTTCAAGGGCGGCACGGCGTCCCACATCGGGGTTTGCGCCGGCGCCGAGGCCGGAGGTGAGACGAACGCCGAGCTGGAGCTTGACCGGAGCATGGGAGACCTTGAGCGCCTGCACGTCGGTGTTGGCGGCGATGAATTCGACGCCTTCCATCTTGGCCTGAATCATGCGGTTGACGGCATTGCCGCCGCCGCCGCCCACGCCGATGACTTTGATGCGAGCTCCGCGCGGAGTCTCTTCGTGATACTGAATGCGCATCTCCCCGGCTTCGTTCTTCTGCTCTTCCATTTGGCCTCAGGCCTCCTGATTCGTATCTTGAAAACGCCTAAAAACTGGATGCAAAGATCGCGCGCAGCTTCGAGCGCAGGTTGTTGTTCTCTGCCGCGTGGTTGACTCTGGTGCGGTGAGCATACAGGATCATGCCGATAGCGGTCGAAAAGCCAGGGTGGACGAGTTCACCGGGCATACTGGATAGACGCACGGGAAGGCCTGTTCGGGCCGGAACCCGCAACTGGCTCTCAGCGACATCGAGCATTCCGGGCAGCATGGAACCGCCGCCAGTGAGGACGCAACCTGCGCCCAAAGCCTCGATCACACCGCCCTGGCGCAGGCTTTCTTTCACGTAATAGAAAAGCTCGCGGGCGCGCGGCTCGAGGATCTCGGCGACGGTACGCAGGCGCAGCGTCTGCGGCTGAGGATTGGCGATCTCAATCTCGGCAAGCTGGGGCACGGCCGTGACCACACAGTGGCCGTACTGGCGCTTGATTTCTTCGGCCTGCGCCACGGGCATCTGCAAGCCGACGGCAAGGTCGTTGGTGAAGTGCTGTCCGCCGATGGGAACCGAGGCTGTATGGGCGACCGCACCCTCGAAAAAGACAATCAGATCGCTGGAGTGTGCGCCAATGTCGAGTAGGCAAACGCCGAGTTCGCGCTCGTCGGCGGAGAGCGTGGCCTCGGCCGAGGCGATCGATTCGAGAACAGCTTCGGTGACTTCAAGACCGGCGCGATTGGCGCAGGTGACGGCGCTTTGCAGTGCGCTGCCGGAACAGGTGGCGATGTGCAGATCGACCTCAAGCTTTTTGCCGACCATGCCAACTGGATCGAAGATGCCGGGCTGGTCATCGAGAATGAACTGGCGGCGCAGCAGGTGCAGAATTTCGCGATCCGGAGGCCGCTCGACGGCACGGGCCCGCTCGACGGCATTGCGCACGTCTTCTTTGTCGATCTCGCGCATGCGGCCGCCAAGTTCGATTCCGCCGTTGGTGTTGAGGCCGCGAATGTGAGGCCCGCCTATGCCGACGGCGCATTGGTCGATGTTGGCGCGGGCTACGCGCTCGGCCTGTTCGCTGGCCGCCTTGACGGCTTTGGCTGCGGGGCCGAGATCTGCGATAAGCCCTTTGCGCATTCCAGCCGACTCGACGATGCCGTGCCCGCAATAGCGCAGGGCACCTTCGTTCTGCTCCGCGGCCAAGACACGGGTCCACGCGCTGCCGATGTCCAGCACAACAATCAGATTCTCAAGACTCTGGCTCATGGCGCTCACTGACCCTGCCCGGCATTTGCGACCGGAGAGGCGGTTGGGGCGGTCTTTTGCCGGTTGAGGGTGAGCGCGGCTCGCTTGAGTTGCGCGTGCTTCTTTGCTTCTTTGGCTGCCTTGGCCTTCGCCGCGGCGGCCTTCAATGCCTTGGCTTTCTTTTGCGCCGCTGCGCTCGCCGAGGTCTTGGCTTTCGAAGACTGGCCGGGCTTCTGGCCTATCTTCGCAGACTTCACTTCTTGAGCATGGGCGGGAGGAGCTTTGACGCCCGCTGAATGCTTGGCGGCTGGCTTGTTCTCGCCTTGCGCGCCGTCTCCGACCTGCGTATCTACTGGTTTATCGTTGCCGGTGGCCGCCTGATCGCTGGCCGTGGCTTGCGCTACGTCCGCTCCGGTGGCCATATCGAGCACCACCTTCTGGTCATAGCGCAGATCGACACCAGCCAGCTTGGGAAACTGCTGACGCCACTCGGCGATGTGCGCCTTGTAGCGCTGATAACGATCGAGAAAACGGTCTTCGCCGAAGTGGACCAGGATGTCGCTGCCCTGCTCGGGCATAAGCACCTGGACATCTTCAGTGTCGGCCAGATTGATTTCAGAGATCTGCTCGGAGATGCGCTGGCCATTCGAGTCCAACTCGGCCAGCAAACGCTGGTAGACCGCCATGCGCATTTTGCGCGCGCCGAGCGGATCGCTGGCGCTGATGCCAGTGACCACCGGGAACGAGTAGTGATGCTGGGCCATCATGGCCGCCGGCATGGTGAGCAGAACGCCGTTTGCATCGACCAGGCCGATCTGCTGGCCCTGGCGCACAAAGGCCACCGGCTGGCGCTCGACCACCGAGACGCGAATCTGGTCGGGGAGCAGGCGCATGACCGTGGCGCTCTGAACCCAGGGAATCTCTTCCAACTGCTTGCGCCGCTCGCCGAGAGGGACAAAGAAAATGTTGCGGCCAATGTCTTCGCCGAAGACGGGAAGCATCTGGCTGCGGCTGACCTCGTTAAGGCCGCTGGCGTCGATGCTGCTCGATCCGGCGATGCGGAAGCGGTTGTCGCGGCAGAACCAGGTTTTGACGACATAGGCGGAGGTGGCGACACCTCCCAGGATGGTCATGGCAACCAGAGCAAGAAAGATGCGCCCCGCCATGCTGGCCGGACGATACCAGTGGCTGCGCGACCGGTCCTGATAGGAACGGCCTGGGCGCTGCCCGCCGAAGCGCGGGGAGTCGTCGTCGTCCGCGTCTTTCGTCTCCTGCGACATGCCGGGCAGCGTGCGGCCACTTGGGGGCACACTCTGCTGCACGCGCCGGAAGCGAGGCTCCGCGGGCGCTTCATCTTCCCACACCGAGGGACGGTTTCTGGTAATGCTTTCGATTGTCACGCCTGAGCAAGGTCGTGAGAGTCGCCAGCTTTTACTATAGCCCGTGTGCCGCAGGCATTTTTTGCGCGTGCGCATGGGGGAACCCGCAGGGTAACGGGCGGCTGCGTTTTATGACCGGCACGAGCCGATGAATTATTCTGGCGGCATGACTCGTCTACGGATTTCGAAGCTCGCCATTGTGCTGTTCTGCCTTGCAACCACGCTCGCCGCCTCGGCCCAGACGGCTGTCAGCCTCAAGCACTATCGCTTGGGAAATAAGACCGATGTCAGCGCCACTTCGCGGCCCGGCTTCGCGTTGATGGGCGGCGGAGACGATCTGGACGAGGCCTTTCGCTGGCTATGCACGCGATCGGGAGGCGGAGATTTTCTGGTGCTGCGCGCTACCGGTGACGATGAGTACAACAGCTACATCAAAGGACTGTGCCCGCTGAATTCGGTTACGACACTGATCCTTCCCGATCATGCGGCGGCAGTGGACCCATTTGTCGAGCAGGCGATCCGCCACGCGAGCGGGCTATTCATCGCAGGCGGCGACCAGGCAAACTACATCAACTTCTGGATGGGAACGCCGGTGGATGCAGCACTCAATGATGCGATTCGCCGGGGTGTGCCGATCGGCGGGACGAGCGCGGGACTGGCTGTGCTGGGCGAGTGGGCTTACACAGCGCAGGGCGACAAGCTGGAGGACGCCGACTTGGACAGCAAGCTCGCGCTCGCCAATCCCTTTGGTCCGCGCATCCGGCTATCGCATGAGTTTCTGCGGATTCCAATTTTGAAGGGCGTGATTACCGACTCACACTTTGCGATACGAGACAGGATGGGCAGGTCGCTGGTCTTTCTGGCACGGGTGAATGAGCCAGAGCGCAAGACGCATCCGACGAGTGCGCCGAGAATTCGCAGCGCCTGCGTGGAGGAGCGGGTTGCAGTGCTGTTGGAACCGGATGGTAAAGGGACGGTCATCGGCCACGGCAGCGTTTATTTTTTGAACGCTGAAAGTTATGCCGATGTGTTGCAGCCGGGGAAACCACTCACCTTCCGCAAGATCAATGTGCAGAAGGTCGGGCCGGGGCATTTGTTTGACTTCAAGACGTGGCAGGGCGAAGCGACGCGCTACACGCTTTCGGTGGATGCCGGGACGGTGACATCGACGCAGGCTGGCGGCGGACTCTACTAGAGCGTCATCACTAATGCTGAAGGCTGGATTCGTGGTTTCCCATATCTGGCGCGGTGAGACTGCGCCAGATATGGGGCACCCAAGGTTGGTTGAGGCACGAAACTGCTCTACGACCACTGCAAGGTATGCACGGAGTCGGCACGCAAGTCGACGTCGAGGGCCTGCGAGCCTAGTAATAACTGAATGCGCTTCTCCGGGCCGCGATTGGCCAGGACAACAACAGTGCTGCCGTCTGGATTGTGGAAGCCGGTGTGCGAGACCGGGCTTGCGCCTGACTCCGCCGCGCTCTCGCCGATTTCGGTCGTCTGAAATACCTTGGCTCCACGGCGAATGTGTTTGGAGTAGTGAGCGAAAGCCCAGTACTGGCCGCTGCGCGTGATCTTCTTGGATGCGTTGTCGACGGTAACGACGCCGCCGCAGGGGAAGGGTCCGATATTCGGCTTGCCCTTCTCGTCGAGAGCTACATTCCATGCGGTGATCGAGCGCGCCCAGTTGTTGAGGATGCCGTTGTAGGTATCGGCCCATTTGGCGAAGTCGGTCTGGTAGTCGGGTGCGGTAATGTCGGGACCGCCTTCGGTCCAATAGGCGTTCTTTTGCGGGAAGGCCTCGTGGACGCGGGTCATGGCCGAGGGTTCGCCGACGTAGCCGTGCCAGGCGATGCCGTCGATAAACTCAGCAGCCCCGGGCACGCTGAGTTCGCCAATGGCGCGGCCCCAGAGATTGTAGTTGTGGTCGAGGACCCAAATCTTTGTGGAACTTCCGGCCTTGCGTAAGGCTGGGCCGAGGAAGCGTTCGACAAATTCAATCTCCTCCTCCTGCGCCCAGAGGCAGGCGGGCATGTTGCCGTCCTGCTCGGCGTCGACTTCGTTCTGGATGGTGACGGCGTCGATGGCAACGCCTTCGGCCTTGTAGCCGTCGAGGAATTTGAGGAAGTAGCGGGAGTAGGGCTCGAAGTTCTTTTTGCGCATGGCCCCGCCCAGCATGGAGCCGTTCGCCTTCATCCATCCCGGCGGCGACCACGGCGAGGAGAAGAGAAAGAGCTCAGGATTGGCCTTGCGCGCCTGGCGGAGCATGGGCAGAATGTAGGCCTTGTCGTGATCAATGGAGAACTTTTTGAGCTCAGGATCGGGCTCGGCGCTCTCGTCGAAGCTGTAGAGTGTCCGCGAATAATCGCTGGCGCCGATGCAGGTGCGGCAGACATTCAGAGCCATCTCGCCGGGAGCGAAGAGTTCGTGCATGATCTCTTCGCGCGGGGCCTCGGGCATCTGGCTCATAACATAACATGAGGCATCGGTGAGCGCCGCGCCGAAGCCGAGAATCTGCTGGCGGGTTGCGGCGGGATCGAGGGCAATGGCGTCGGCGGCGACTGCGGTTGCGGGCTTCCAGGCGAGCGGTTCGCCTTGGGTGTAGCGGCGGTCGCGATAGGTGGACCAGACGCGGACTGGAGCCGATGAGCTGGCCCATGCCGGAATGCGATGTGAGACGGCCAATGCCGCAGCCGTTGCCGAGGCTGCCTTCAGGAATTTTCTGCGGGAACTTTGCGCCATTTGAACCCCTCGATGTGCGAAGTGATCGCGGGGAGAATGATAGCAGCGGGGGCGGAGGGGCGTCTAAGCGGATTCAAGCGCGGCGAGAATCTGCGGGGCCAACTGGCTGACACTGCCTGCGCCTAGGGTCATGATGAGGTCGCCTTCGTGAGCCTGTGCCGCGACGGCGGCGACGGCTGTTGGGAAGTCGGCGGCGAACTGAACCTTGGGGCACTCGATCTTTGCGGCCAGCACCTCGGCGGTTACGCCGGGGATGGGCTCTTCGCTGGCGGCGTAGATGGGCAGCACGATGACGGTGTCCGCATCAACAAATGCGCCGGTGAAGCGATCCATGAGGTCGAGTGTGCGCGTGTACCGGTGCGGCTGAAAGATGACGTGAATGTGCTGGTGACCGCACTCACGGGCGGCAGCCAGGGTGGCGCGAATCTCGGTGGGGTGGTGGCCGTAATCATCGACGACAGTAATGCCGCGCGCCTTGCCGCGCAACTGGAAGCGCCGGTCGACACCGCGAAAGTGGCCGAGGCCTTCGGCGATCTTGTCGGGAGTGACTCCGAGCTGGTGGGCGATGGCAACGGCGGCTGTGGCGTTGAGGATGTTGTGGCGGCCGGGGACATTCAGTTCAAAAGGGCCGAGTGGGCCGGCCGCGGTAACGACTTGAAAACGGGCGAAACTTCCCTGCCCTACTTCCACGAACTCCAACCGGTAGTCGGCCTCGGCTGCAACTCCATAAGTGAAGATGCGGCGATGGGCGCGAGGCAGAATGGCGGCGAGCAGCGGATTGTCGATGCAAGCGGTGACTGCGCCGTAGAATGGCAGCTTGTCAATGAAGGTGAGGAAGGCCTGCTCGACGTCGGCCATGTCGTGGTAGCAGTCCATGTGTTCGCGGTCGAGATTGGTGACGACGGCGAGGATGGGCGAGAGCTTGAGAAAAGAGCGGTCGCTCTCGTCGGCCTCGGCTACGAGATATTGCGAACTGCCCAGCTTGGCGTTGGAGCCGAGGGCGTCAACGCGGCCTCCTACAACAACCGTTGGGTCGAGGCCTCCGGCGGCTAGAACAGAGGCAACCATGGATGTAGTCGTGGTCTTGCCGTGCATGCCAGCGATGGCGATGCCGTATTTGAGGCGCATCAGCTCGGCGAGCATCTCGGCGCGCTGAATGACGGGAATCTTGCTGGCGCGGGCCTCGACGACCTCTGGATTGGTGGCGGAGACGGCGGAACTGGTGACGACGACCGTGGCCCCGGCGATGTTGGCGGCGTCATGGCCTTCATAGACCGTGACGCCCATCTGGGCGAGGCGATCGGTGACCGGGCCTCGGCGCAGATCGGAGCCAGAGACCTTGAAGCCGAGGTTGAGCAGGATCTCGGCGATGCCGCTCATGCCGATTCCGCCGATGCCGATGAAGTGCGCGTGTTGTGAGGTAGCAAACATTAGGGTTGAAACTTCAGGTTAACACCACCTGCCGTGGGGCACCTGCGGTGCGGCAGCCGCTCGCTATCCGCTCGCATGGGGTTCGTGGTCTCCCACCCATTCCGCGATACGGCTGCGGAATGGATGGGGCACCTGCGGCCTAAAAATTCGGGAAGTACCGGTCTAGAAGGTCGGATCAGCTTCTAGGGGCGCGACTGATCAACGGAAACAACCTGCGTCACGACGAACAGCATACAGCAGCCCATGTGGCCATAACCTCTCCAACTGGGATTCTGTTGTGTTCCCATGATGCCTTCATACCGCGCAAAGATGCGGCCGCGCAGCGTAGCCCGAACAGTGTTCGATGATCGCTGCTTCGAGTGCTTCGGATGTAAACGCTTGTTGAATTCTAGAAAGTTATCATCATCTACTAAATACAGTGGTATGTCATCGACGACAAGAGTGTCTTTTCGATCTGTTTTTGGTGAAACGCCGCAGCAGTACATCGTCGCCGTCGATCGTTTACCTCCGTACTCCATCCAGACACCCGGGCCACCATCAGGCCATCGACAACGGCTGTCCTCAACCATCGAGTCTTCAAACCCATGCGAGGCAATCGCCGTAAACTCCACCAGCTTGTGCAGAAAATTTTCAGGATGTGCTTTGACGTCACAGAGCGAGACTTTGAGCGGCACTTCGGGGTCTTGTGCAAGACCTTGTGCAGTCGCCATACCTATGGCTAGTATTCCTGCTAGGACAGAGATCACTCGCATGCGATCCAGTATACGAGATGCTCCCGATCTCGACGAGAATATTTGCTAGCGAAGCTCTAGAGATTCGAGTGATCAACCCCAGTTATCGAAAAAGTTGCGGAAGTTTATTTTTCTTTGAGAGCGCAACCTTTCTCCGCATTCGCTGTTCAATCGAGACATAACCAGCAAGACGCGGAGGCGGAAAGGGCCAAGCCTCAAGCGGATGGAAGCCGGGCCGGAGTTAGGGATCGATACCGGCGGGGACGGAGGAGTTATGACGACGATGCGGAATTGGATGCTTGGAGCAGCAGTGGTGGTCGCCGGATTGGGCGCCGGTGCAACCGTGGCGCAAGCGGCCGAGTTTGGAATCTATGTTCGCGGGCCGGTGGCCTACGTTCCTCCCTGCCCCGGTCCTGGATATTTCTGGGTTGCCGGCTATTATGCCGATGGCTATTGGATGCCTGGGCGCTGGGAGTTCCGTGGCTTCCATGATCGCGAACGGGGTGCGTTTATGCGCTTCGAAGACAGGCGCTATTATGACCGGCACTTTGATCGGGATCGTGATCGTGATCGCGATAGAGACAGAGATCGTGACCGCGATCACGACAGGGACCACTTTCGCCGGTAAACCTCAGTGCGCGATCATGGTTCCAGCGGCCTCTCCTTATCGGAGAGGCCGCTTTATTTTTACAACGAGATGAGTCCCATCGAGATGGCCGAAGAACATCCCTCAGGGGCTAAAGCCCGGAGTCGTTATGCGCATTTGCGGCACGGCTGAAGCCGTGCCCTTTCAAAACATCGCACTGTTCAAAGGTTCCTTGGGAACAGAACACTAGCTGGCGATGAGTTTGGGGCGATGGCGGCGAGTTAGCAAGGGCAGCACCTGGGCTTCGGCGGCATCGACGGTGAGGCCGTATTTGGCGCGGAGATCCTCTACCTTGCCGTGCTCGATGAACTGGTCGGGCCAGCCGATGCGGACGACCGGAACCATGACGCCCAACTCTTGCAGAGCTTCAACGACGGCGGAGCCGAAGCCGCCCATCTTGACGTGATCTTCAAAGGTAACGAAGGCTGCGACGCGGCTGGCATACTTGGCGAGCATTTCAACGTCGAGAGGCTTGATGAAGCGGGGATTGATGACTGCGGCGGAGTAGCCTTCGCGCTCGAGGCGCACGGCCAGCTCTCGCGCATAGGCGGTCATCGGTCCGAGGCCGAGGATGGCTACGTCTGATCCGTCCTTGAGCACCTCAGCTTTGCCGATAGGGATCGCTTGCGGCTCGGGCTTGCAGGCCACTCCAACCACTGCGCCGCGCGGATAGCGAATGGCGCTGGGGCCGGGAAGCTGGAAGGCAGTGGCCATCATGTCGGCCAGTTCGTCTTCGTCTTTGGGAGACATCAAGACCATCTCCGGGATGCCGCGCAGGTAGGCGATGTCAAAGAGGCCGTGATGCGTGGGACCGTCGTCGCCAGAGAGGCCGGCGCGGTCCATGCAGAAGAGCACGGGCAGTTTTTGCAGAGCTACATCGTGGACGATGGGATCGAAGCCGCGCTGCAGGAAGGTGGAATAGATGGCGCAGACGGGACGGAAGCCGCGCGTGGCCATTCCAGCGGCAAAGATGACGGCGTGCTCCTCGGCGATGCCTACGTCGAAATACTTTTTTGGATGGTGGGGACGGAAGAGGTCGAGGCCGGTGCCGTTGGGCATGGCGGCGGTGATGGCCACGATGCGCTCGTCTTTGTCGGCCAGGGCTGTGAGTGTGTTGGCGAAAACCTCGGCCCAGGTGACCTGTCCGACGATCTTCGTCTCGCCGGTGTCGGCGTTGTAGGGGCCGAGGCCGTGAAACTTCTTCTGTTTTGCAAGCGCCGGCTCGTAGCCGCGGCCTTTTTGCGTGAGCACATGCAGCAAGGCGGGGCGGTTTTCACCTTTGAGAAACTTGAAGCTCTCGACGAGCAGCGGAATATTATGGCCGTCGATAGGGCCAAAGTATTGCAGGCCGAACTCCTCGAAAAGTATGGAGGGCCACAACATGCTTTTGGCGGCCTCTTCGGCGCGGCGAGCGACTTCAGCAGCGGTCTTGCCGCCGAGGCGCTCAATGATGCGATGGGCCGAGTCGTGCAGATTTTTGTAGTGCTCGTTGGTGACGATCTTGTGAAAATAACGGGCGATGGCGCCGACGTTGCGGTCGATCGACCACTCGTTGTCGTTGAGCACGACGATCATGCGCTTGGTGTGTTCGGCGATGTTGTTGAGAGCCTCGAAGGTGACGCCGTTGGTGAAGGCGGCATCTCCGGCGACGGCGATAACGTTCTCTTTGCCGCCGGCGAGATCGCGCGCGACGGCCATTCCCAAGGCAGCGGAGATGGCAGTGCCGGCGTGTCCGGCGCCATAGCAGTCGTGCTCGCTCTCGGTGCGGAGCATGAAGCCGTTAAGCCCGCCCGGCTGGCGAATCGTTTCCATGCGGTCGAGGCGGCCGGTGAGGATCTTGTGAATGTAGGCCTGGTGGCTGACATCAAAGAGCAGCTTGTCTTCAGGAGTGTTGAAGACGGTGTGGAGAGCGATTGTGAGTTCGACGACGCCAAGATTGGGGCCGAGGTGGCCGCCGGTCTTCGAGAGCGTTTGAATGAGGAACTCGCGAATCTCCTCGGCCAGCTCTGCCATCTGCGCGAAGTTCAGCAATTTCAGATCGGCGGGCGAGTGGATCGATTCCAGCAGTGTCCCCATTGTCTCCTTCTCCCGAAAAGACGGGCAGCGAAGCAGAAAACCCCTCATGCTGGGGCCGTCGAAACCAGCTTCGCCAACCATTAGTATATCAACGCGGCAAATTCGGCGGGCTGTTGGGTTAGACGGCTGGGGCAGCGGCTGGGTGCGCCTTAATCTAGAATTTTGAATCAGGGATCGATTGTGCGGTTCGCCGTTGTAGGATGTGCTTGATAGATCTTTGCTTGCTTCAGGAGGGCTTTGAACGTGGCTGAAAGCTGGAGAGTTTTGCTTTGTACAGTGGCTTTGGCGGGGGCGCTGGTTGCACCCTGCACGGCGTTGGGGCAATTGACGATTCCGGATGCGAATGCGCAGACCGCGCCCAATCCGCTGAGTGATACCACGGTGAAGCCGGGGAAGGTGCTGTTGTATGACCTTGAGGCGCGCTTTGCCAAGGACGTGCTCGAGCGGGGTGGAGCGGGCTTTGCCGATTGGTTTGCCGAGGATGGGGTTGCGTTGGGAAACGGGGCAGCTCCGCTGATCGGCAAGGTGGCCATTGCGAAGTCCGCCGCCTGGGACCCCAAGGTCTATCAATTGACCTGGACGCCGACCGATGCGCTGATGGGGCCTTCGGGAGATATGGGGTATACCTGGGGCCACTTCGAGGGGCACAGCAAGGATGTGAATGGGAATCCCGTGACGACGACCGGGCGGTATATGACGATCTGGCGCAAAGGCGCTGATGGCGTGTGGAAAGTGGTGCTGGATGCGGGGGCGAATGAAGAGCCCAAGGCTGGAGATTGCTGCAAACTGCCGGGTCATTGACCACCTGCGGTGGGGCGGACGCTCGCTGTTCGCTCGCTTGGGGTTCGTGGTTTCCCACCCATTCCGCAAAAGCGCGGAATGGATGGAGCACCCGGCAGCTACAAAACTATAACTTCCCCTCGAAATAGGCTTCAAACCAATTAACGATCATGTCGGTCACAACCAACATTGACCTGGTTCTCTCGTTGAAGGTGTCGTTCTCGGCGCATTGGGGAGGAGCCTCCATGATCGCTATTTGAAACGTGAGATTGGGGTTCACCTGGGCTTGAGTGTCGGTTCGGTATCCAAGAATTCTGAAAGTGGCGATTTCGCCGTCGTTTTCGAGCACGAAGCCTTTTCGGACGGTCAAATATCCCAACTGCATTCCGGCGGGCAGGTTGAATTGAGGTCGCGCCGTGATAGGAAGAAGTCCAACAGCATGGAGACGCCGATGCCGGTCTTTTCTTGCAAGTTCTCCCAAAATGCCCAGGCAGCGCGCCGGATCGTCGATCATCGCATCTTTGGGGAGAGTTGGAGCATTGTACGGTTGTATAGATTCGAGAAAACTCCTACATTCGTCCGAGAGTGGAGAGATACTCTTACGAGCCTTGTGGAATTCAGGTGGGTTGGAACAGATAGGAAATTGCAGAGCGCGTTCGTATGGGGGTGGATTAGCTCCGCTTTGAAGGACAGCACCTTCATAGATCACGCCGTCGAGAGCAGCTCGCAATTGATAAAGAAACTCGCCGAATTCGAGAGAAATCTTCAACATGACGGAAGGGTCTGCGACTTCGACAGTGATACTGCCTGTCCCGTCATCCTTCATATTTATTCGGGGGCGATAAGCTGCGTATGGGAGGGAGGTGTTCCATATTTCTGTAATAGCATGTTGGTGAGCCAACGCCCGCCGGACACGCTCTCGACACCTGTCAAAGGGCTGCATATTCAGAAATCGTATCAGCCAACATAGCCTCTTCGGTGAGAAAATCTAGAGTATGGGAACAACGCAGATTGGATTAGGTCTTTGGCTCGTGTTGATGGCTGGACTTGTCTGGGCTGTCTGGCAAGTAGCTGGATGGTGGTTTCGTCGTCGATTGCGGCGAATATCGCTTCCTCGCCCCGCAATTCATTTTGCGCCGAAACTGACGGGCTCAGAGAAGATTCCTGCTCTGCGCCAGAACCTATTGCTGAAAGTCGGAAGGGATGAAGCAGTCTTCGAGAGGCTCATTGAATTTGAGCGGGCCAGACTACCCAATGCGCCATTACATACGCTCTTGGAATCAGCCATAGAGAGATGGGAACGGGATAACCGCTAAAACCAAGGAAAGAGGACGTGGATGGATAATCAAGTCGTACTTCAAATGCTAGACCTCATAGAGAAGATGGAACTGGAGAAATTTTCTCTGAGGGCGATGTTGGACGCGGCAAGCCGCAACGTGAGCAAACGCCAAATTGACTCTCTTCTGGAACGCGCAATGAATGATCCAGCGGCTCGGGACAATGTTCACGCAAAATATCTTCCACTGCGATCTCAAATTGAATCCGATTCTTCTCTGGAAGAGGTCTTGCAGCAATTTCTTCAGATATCTCCCCCTACGAAGGATGTGAATTAAGCGCTACCATATTCTCAGTGTAGGCAGGTTGGACAGGTGGCCCACTCATCAACGTCGAAGGATCGATGCCCGGGCCACCGGCCTGCGGAATTGCAGACAGTCAAAGACAAAAACACAGGGGCTAAAGCCCGGGTTCTTTTTCTACTCTATCGGCACGACTGAAGTCGTGCCCTGACGCTTCTCGTTATCCCTATTTCTCAATAAGCCTTCAGATCGACGATGGCTTTGAGGATCGTTTCGGGTTGGGGGAGGATGGCGTCTTCCAGCACTGGCTGGTAGGCGACGAAGGTGTCCATGGCGCCGATGCGGCGGACTGGGGCGTCGAGCGAATCGAAAAGCTCATCGCCAATGCGGGCGGCGATCTCTGCGCCGTAGCCCCAACTGAGGCGGTCTTCGTGCGCTACGATGACGCGGCTGGTCTTTCGGACCGACTCGGCGATGGCTTCCCAGTCATAGGGATTGAGCGTGCGCAGGTCGAGAATTTCTACATCGATATTGTGCTCGCGACGGGCTCGTTCGGCGGCCTGTAACGAGCGCGGGACTAGTGCGCCATAGGTGACAATCGTGAGGTCTTTGCCGGGGCGGACGGTGCGGGCTTTGCCGAAGGGAATGGCGAAGTCCGGGCCGGGATAGGGCGCGCGGTCGTGGGTCTCGCGATAGAGTCGCTTGTGTTCGAGAAAGAGAACCGGGTCATCGCAGCGGATGGCTGTGCGCAGCAGGCCGTTGGCGTCGAGGGCATTCGACGGAAAGACGACGCGCAGGCCGGGGATGTGCGTGAAGATGCTCTCGCCGGATTGCGAGTGATAGATGGAGCCGCCAGTGAGATAGCCGCCGATGGGCACGCGAATCACAGCCGGGCAGCCCCACTCGCCATTGGAGCGCCAGCGCAGGACGGAGAGTTCGTTATGGATCTGGTGCATGGCAGGCCAGATGTAATCGAAGAACTGAATTTCGACGACCGGCTTCATGCCGCGCGCCGCATAACCAACTGCCCGACCGACGATGTTGGCTTCGGCCAGTGGCGAGTTGAAGACGCGTTCGGAGCCGAACTCGGTTTGCAGGCCGGCGGTGAGTTTGAAGACGCCGCCTTTGCCTTTGACTTCGGCGAGGGCCTCTTCGCGGCTGGCGTCGGCTACGTCTTCGCCATAGACGACGATGCGGGGGTCGCGGCGCATCTCGTCGTGAAGGCAGGCGTTGATGAGGTCGGCCATGGTTCTTGGCTTCGCGTCCAGTGCAGCATCTTCCTTCTGTTCGGTTGCAAAAGCGGCACTCGTCGGATCGATGACGTCGGAGTAGACGTGGCTAGTGATGCTGTCTACCTTGGGCAGAGGAGCCTGGAGAGCGCGCTCGGCGGCTTCGGCGACTTCGTGGTCGAGGGAGTTTTCGAGCGCAGTGATCTCTTCGTCGGTGAGGATGCCCTCGCGCAGGAGGCGCATTTGCAACTTGGCGATGGGATCGCGCAGGGCGTCAGCCTCGCGTTCGGCCTGGGTGCGATAGAGGCGGTCGTCGTCAGAGAGCGAGTGGGAGTAGCAGCGAATGCAGTGGCCGTGGACGAAGGCCGGTCCCTTGCCTGCACGGCAGTGGGCCACGGCGGCTTGAAAAGCCAGGAAGGTAGCCTCGGGATCGGTGCCGTCGACCTCGGCGAAGTGGAAGTTGGGGTGGTTGGCAACGAGGCGGGAGATGTTGCCGCCGGGCATGCTGACCTCGACGGGAGTGCTGATGGCGTAGCCGTTGTCTTCGACGCAGAAGACGACGGGCAGCTTGCGATTGGCGGCGGTGTTCAGAGCCTCCCAGAACTCACCTTGCGAGGTGGAACCCTCGCCGAGCGAGGTGAAGACGACCTCGTCGCTGTGGAATTTCAGGTCGCGGAAGGCGCGGTAGTCTCCAGCCACTTTTTCAGCGGCTTCGGGATGGCGGCTGAAGTAGCGGCCGGCCTCGGAGCATCCGACAGCATGGAGCAACTGCGAGGCGGTGGCAGAGGAAGAGCTGACGATGTTGAGGGCGCGGCTGCTCCAGTGCGTGGGCATCTGGCGGCCTCCGCTGGCAGGGTCGGTGGCTGCGCCGACGGCCTGCAAGAGCATTTCATCGGGCGTAACGCCGAGGGCGAGGCAGAGCGCGCGATCGCGATAGTAAGGGAAGAACCAGTCGTAGCCGGGACGCATGGCCAGAGCCGCGCCAACCTGGAGAGCTTCGTGGCCGGCGGCGGAGATCTGGAAGAAGATCTTCTGCTGTCGTTTGAGCAGAATTTCGCGGTCGTCGATGCGGCGGGAGAGCACCATCAGCCGATAGATTTCTACCAACTGCCGTGGGCTCAAGCCGCTGGGGCCGGCCTTGGCCGACACGGACTCACGAGCGCTGGAAGCTACAAGTTCCATTCCCTTGACTCCTCAGAATATGTCTTCTTACTTGCGGGGAAATCGAAGTACCAGCTCTGATTGTAGCAACTTCGAGAGAGCCGGACGACCGACCGAGTTTGCTTGAGGCCAAAGAGAATCCGGGGGAGCTAGCGGAGCGAGGGCGAGCGAAACTCTGGGAAATTCTGGGAGCCCTGCACGGGAGTGCTCATCTTGTCCTTGACCTTGTGCGCCAGCTTTTCGATTTCAGCAACCTTGCTGTACTCGGCCTGATCGTAGGATGCGTTGGTTGGCCGGTTGACCTCCTCGTCCAACTCGCGGGCCAGTTTGAGCAGCTTGTCTGCGTCCTTAACCATCGACTTCTGGCGCTCGGCGTTCAGCATGCGCAACCGCTTCTGGTCCTGGATAGGATTGTCGTAGTCTAAGACGCTATGCTGCAGGCCTGCCGACTGCTGAATCTGCGCCAGGACAGGCCTCAACTGCGCGCCACCGGGAAGCGCGAGCATCAGCGCCAGCACCAAGCCGAACCGCGCTGTACGGGCAGATGGGCAAAGTATAGAGAAACTCCAAGCCGTGGACCGCGCCTTGGCGTGCTGAACAGAGCAACCTCGAAACTGGCTTCGAACTCGGAACACTACCTTCACCTTTCAGTTTGCCGCAACTGACAACTTCATCTTTTCCTTCATGTCATGCGCCAGCTTCTCGACCAAGTCTGCCCTGCGAATCACGTTGAGAGAGAGTGTATCTTTATTGGTCTTATCCACTTCCGCCTTGAGATCGGTCGCCAGTTTGAGCAGCAGCGCGCTCTCATCGGCAATGACCTTTCTTCGCTCGGCATTGACCGCCTCGAAGTTCCGCTTCTTGGCCTGCTGCTCATGCAAGATCATCTGCTGATTGGCGTCGGGCATCACATCGACTTGGTGATCGGGGAACTTCGTGCCCTGGGGCATTCCGGGCATCCTGCTCTGGCCAGGACCGACCGCGCTGGCGAGGGCCGCCGTTACGGCAAGATAAGCGAGAGCGCGCCCCCAATGACGCCCTGAAGCCTGTCCGTTTGCTCGGGCGCCGCTTGATGCGCATGGGTGATTTTGGTTCATTCTGAACAGCATGGGGAACCTCCTCAGCGCTGCCGCCGCGATTCCGCCATCCTGTCTTTCCAGAATCGCCGTGGGGATAGGCTTTCAGCTTATCCTGCGGACAGTCTAGTCTAAAGAGAGGCGTTTAAGGAGTTTCACGATGCAATTATTCGTATCTCTGCTGGCGGCAAGAACAGGCTTGTTTGCGGAGGAGCGGTTTCTGGGCCGCGTGGTGGACGGATGGGGCATCGATGCCCAGGAGTTCACCCGCAACAAGCTGCCCCACCTGCTGGTGGTTGCGTTTATCGGCTTTGTTCTCAGCAGGTTGCTGCGCCTGATCACGGCAAGGATGATCCACGTCGCCGAGCGGCACGCGCCCGATCCGGTCCACATCGGGCAGGTCAAGACACTTGCCAGCGTGATTCGTACAACGGGCCTGGCCGTTATTGGCGCAATTGTCGGCATGCAGGCTCTCTCTGCCGTAGGAATCGATCTCGGCCCGCTGCTGGCCTCGGCCGGAGTGGCGGGAATTGCACTGGGCCTGGCGGCGCAGAATATCGTGCGCGACTTGCTGAACGGCATCCTCATCCTGATCGAAGACCAGTTCAACGTGGGAGATACGGTTCGGCTTGCCAGCCTGGCGGGAACCGTCGAAGCGATGACGCTGCGCAAGACGACGGTGCGCGATATCGACGGCACGGTCTACGTTATCCCAAACTCGCAGATCACAACCGTGGCCAACCTGAGCGTGGGCTATTCGGTGGCAACCGTGAATGTGAGCGTGGACTTCTCGGCCAATCCCGACCGGGTGCTGGAGCTATTAAAGGGGATTGCGACGGAGATCCGCGAGAGCGAGGAGTTCAAGGATCTGTTTGTGGCCGACCCGCAGATTCTCGGCGTGGATGCGATCCGAGGCTCGGAGCTGATCTTTTCGGTGGTTTTCAAAACTTTGCCGACGAAGCAATACGCGCCGGTCAGGGAGTTTCGCCGCCGGGTTCGTCTGGCTCTGGAAGAGCAGGGATTGCTGCCCGGCGATCCCAACCGGATCTTCAGCACATTCATGGACAAGGCGGCAGGCGGACGCCGGAAGCCAACTGCTGAGTCCGCGCCGGTACATGACCCGACGGCGATTAAACAGCAGGAGGGAAATCCGTTTGGCGGCGGGTCCTAACCTTGCGATAGCCAAAAAGCTGGCCTCCGGGGTGACCGGAGGCCGAGAATTGACAGCATTTCTTCTTTCAATCAAGCGGACTGAGCCCGGGGCTAAACGACCGGCTTGATGATCAACGGCCTCATCATGTCATGCTCCTCATGCTCGAGGATATGGCAATGCCAGACGTACTCGTGGCCGCCTTCCATTCCGGGCCGCGGACTTCCTGGAATCGCAAATGGCACCTTGGGAAGGTCGAACTTCATGATCACCCTGGTGACTTCACCGGGATTCATGCGAACCGTCTCTTTCCATCCGGCGTAGTTTGGGTCGGGCTTTTGCCAGGGTCCGGTGGGCGTGAATGTCACCTGGCCCGGCGTCGAGTTGTCAAAGGGAGCGCGGCCGATCACCTGCACGTTCACCAGATGAAAGTGCATCGGATGCGTGTCGCCGGTTGTGTTGTAGATATCCCAGACGACGGTCTGCCCAGCCGTATAGATCTCGCTCGGAGGATCGTCGTAATTTCTTCCGTAGCTGTCGGAGTAGATCGGCGCGTCGGTTCCGACTCGCTGGATGAGGCGTCCATACTCGTCGAAGTCCTCGTTGAGCGTCTTGTTCTCGAAGATCACTCCGGGGGCCGCGGGGTCGAGATCCGGTTCTCCAAAGGGCACATGCGAGGCCGTAAATGCGGCGGGCAATCCGGTTTGAAGAGCGGTAAGCGTTGCGTTGAAGTCCAGCGGATCTTTGGCGCCGACCAGCGGCACCATGCGGAGCTGCATGAGGGTTCGCGTGTTGGGGCCTTTGCCGATAACCGTGGCCGGAGCGCCGCCGATAGCGGTCTGGTCAGGGCACCCGGTGTAGTAGTCGTTGCGCGAGTCCCCGCTGGGGAAGGGCGCAGGCGCGTCGTTGTAGAGAATGAGTTTGGAGCCAGCCGGAACACTCGAAAAATCCACAACAAGATCGGCGCGCTCGGCCGGAGCCAGCAGAAGATTGAACGGTCCGTCGGCGATGACCGATCCATCGCAGTCAATGGGAATCTGCACCGGTGGCGAGTTGAGCACGACGGGCTTCGGCAGCAGACCGCCTTCATTTCCAATCTGGATAAAGGCCGGCCCCGGCTTGCCAAAGTCCGGCTCTCCGGGATTCTGCGTCGACTCGTAATAAAGCTGCAGGTGGTAGAAGCGAGCCTGCGAGCCGTTGAGCAGCAGGAAGCGATAGCGACGCGGCTGCACTTCAGCGTAGGGGTAGGCCATGCCGTTGATGACCGGCGTATCGGCGAAGAACTCCGGTACGCAGGAGGGCGTCTGTGGCGGGCCTTCATTGTCAAAACCATCAGAGGGAGCACCCAGATCCCAGCGCGCGTCGGGTCCAGCGCTTTCCGCTTCATAGACATACGGGTACCAGAGGTCGCCTGGGCGTCCCCACTGGTCGTGGGTCATCTTGAACATCTTGTCTTGCAGGACGAGCGGAACGGTGTAAGCAAGCGGCGGCACGGCTGGCGATGAGCCGCTGGTCAGGCTGCCAACAACATCATCGACGATCAGATAAGGAGCGGCCATTCCGGCATAGGCGTTCAAACGCGTGATGCCGATGGAGTGGTCGTGATACCAGGCCAGGCGCGAGCTTTGGTCGTTGGGATAGTAGTAGTCTGCCACGCCGGGCGATCCTGCCACACCATTGAGAAAGCAGATGCCTGCCGAGCCATCAGTGGCGCCGACCACTCCCGCAGGCGAGAACCATGCATAGGGGCCGCCGTCGGAGGTCCACGGAGTCAGTCCGCCGTGCATGTGAACGCAGCAGCGGTTCTCGGGCACGCCAGGCTCGGCGCCCATGAGCGTCGTATCCACTGGAAGGATGTGCCGGGGTGGAAGGTCGTTCTGCATGCGAACGACTACTGGCTTGCCACGCGTGGCGACGATGGCGGGTCCGAGGTAAGCGGGATCGTTAGTGGTCAGGTCCACATAGCCCCAGAGGCGCGTTGGATTGGGCAGATCGGGATGCATCTGCTGCTCGAACTGTTGCGCCGAGAGGCGATAGAAATCCGCGCCGGGATAGGGACTGCTGGTTGCATTTGCGATCGGGATTCCGTTGGGGCCGAGGCCGGGCAGGGGCGCGATGAACTTGCGCAGCGTGGGGCTCTGTGCAAAGGCCCAGATCTTGCCTTCGCTGCCTTTAAATAGGGCCAGGGCAGTGCCGGCAACCAATGTGGTCTTCAGGAATTCTCTGCGTGTTGGCATACGATTTCTCCGTGGTCAATCGGGGTGAACTGGACGCGTCAGTGCGACGCTTACTTGCCTGAAGTGCGCTGAGAGGACGCTCGATGACGGGAGGATCGTCTGTCCATCTTGAAACGGACCGCGGGATGCACCGTGCATCCGCCCGGTCCCCCGGCGGCAGTGAGCTTCGCCGTCTGCGACGTACTGCCTCCCGGACCAACGCAGGCCAGCGAAAAGGTCAAGGCGTCAGGTCCGCTCAAGAGGACGTTCTGCGATCCGCTCATCTGCTGCGAGCCGGTCCAGTTGCCACTGGCAGAGCACGAAGTGGCATTCGACGCAGACCATGTGAGGGTTGCGGATTGGCCGGGCTGAACGGAGGCGGGGCTAACGGAAATTGATACCCCAGCAGGCGGGGGCGGCGGAGGCGTATTGGGAACTTGTGTGCCTCCACCACAACCAGAGAGGACCAAGGCAATTACAAAAAAGCAATACCGGTTCAACATGGCACACCTCTGCGAGCTCCTTGCTCAGCCCTTTATGCGGGTTGATTGCTAAGGAATGCTTGCTATTTATGAAGGAAATGTCATTCTTGCTGACAGTTGAAGATTGCCTTGATCTGGGAAATCTCGATGTGATTTACATCACGCATGTTATGTGAGAGTTGTCACAAAAACCCGTGACGATGCCTCAAGCATGAACGAGGAACGAGGAGAGGCAGAAAGGGAGTAGCCGAAGTCATACGAGCGGCTTTAGTGCCTCCAGCAGTGCCTCAGTTGTGAAAATCGGGGGAAAACAGGTGCGATTGCGGCAGACGAGGGCCCAGGCTTCTGCTCCGGAGGGCTTTGGAATCTGAAGTATAGTCTCGGCAAGCGCCTCGGGAATGCCGCCCTGGACGAGCTGTTCTGGAGTGATGCAAATCACGACCTTGTTGACGGCGAAGTGGGCGGAAGCCAGTGCCTCAAGGCGTTCTGCCTCGGGACCGGATCCGACCACGACCGCCTGTACTGGATCGAGCAGAAGCCGCTCGACTGCCAATCCGTAAGAGCCGGCGTAAAGGCCAAAGTGCTCGACGATTCCGGCGAAAGAAGCGAGCGTGTCTTCGGCGATCTCTCGATACTGCTTGCGCCCGCTGAGGACCTCAAGGCGCAGCAGGGCCGAAGCTGCGGTGGGGTTGCCGGCTGGTGTGGGTGAGTCTTGCAGTGGCTTGCGCCTTGCAGCCAGAGCGCCGAGAACCGGCGCGCCTTCGACTGGCGCGGCAGAGTCATAGAATGCACCCGCAGCCTGATCGTGGAAACGGGCAATCATTGCATCGGCAAGCTTGACGGCTGCCTGGTAGTAGCGCATCTCGCCACCAGCAAGCCAACCATCGATGCAGGCATGGACGGTGAAGGCGTAATCGTCGAGAGTGCCGGGAATCTTATCCGGCTGCGCCGCCTCGGCGGGGCTGTCGCCATAAGCGATGACATGGCTGAGAACTGCTTCGCCATCCCAAGCCTCAATAAGCAGCCGGTCGAGCGTACGTAGAGCAAACTCGCGTGCCGAATCCACGCGCAGAACCCGCGCTGCCTCAAGATAGGCCGAGATGGCCATTGCGTTCCAACCGGTGTAAAGTGTGCGGTCGATGAAGGGCGTGGGCCGCTGGGTGCGCGCCGCCAGCAGTGCTTGGCGGGCTCTGGAAAGAAGCAAGCCAAGCTGATCTGGGCTTTGTCCGATTTCGGCGGCTAATTCCTCGACGGTCTGGTTCAAATGGAGGACGTTCTTGGCCGGGTTGTGGTGCATGTCGCCGAGTTCGCGGATATCCCAGTAGAGAAGCGCCATTTCTACGTCACTCTGGGAAAAGGCTGCCGCACGCAGTGCCTCGCGGGCTTCGGCGAGGGTCCAGGTGAAGTAGTCGCCATCGTCGTCGAGGTTGATGTCGGCATCCTGCGAGGCATAGAAGCCGCCGCGCTCGCGGTCGCTGAGGGTGGCGTCCATCCAGCCGACAATCTCGCGGGCCGTGGTTTGAAAATCCTCGCGGCCGAGGCTCTGGTAGCCGTGCAGATAGTTGCGCAGCAGTTCGGTATTGTCGTAGAGCATCTTTTCAAAGTGCGGAACACCCCAGTGCTCATCGACGCTGTAACGATGGAAGCCGCCGGCCAGTTGGTCGTAGACGCCGCCCCGCGCCATCCGCTCTAGCGTGATGGCGAAGGCCTGGCTGGCCAGATCATTGCCGCGATTCATGGCGATTTCAAGCAGCAGGTCAAGCGCAGCAGGATGAGGAAACTTAGGCTGCGAGCCGAAGCCGCCGTTGTGTGAGTCAAACTGGTTGAGAATCGAAGCGGCGATCTTGTCGACGAGGGCAAGCGTGAGTTCCCCGCCCCGCCCGGAAAAGGATTCATTATGCTCGATGGCGGCCATGGTGCTTGCGGCCGTCTCCAGAGCTTCGTCGCGCCGCTCATGCCAGACATGCGCCAAAGCCTCAAGAACGCGAGGGAAGCCGGGCCGCCCATAACGGTCGTCGGGGGGAATGTAGGTGCCGCCGAAGTAAGGCCGGCCGTCGGGAGTGAGAAAGGCCGTCAGCGGCCAGCCACCCTGTCCGGTGATGGCCGAGACCGCGGACTGATAGCGTGCGTCCACGTCGGGCCGCTCGTCGCGATCCACTTTTACAGCGATGTAATGCTCGTTGATGAGCTGGGCAATCGCCGGGTTCTCGTAGGACTCCCGATCCATGACGTGGCACCAGTGGCACCAGACGGCGCCAATGTCGAGCAGGATGGGCTTGTCTTCGGCCTGGGCCTTGGCAAAGGCGGCCTCGCCCCATGGATGCCACCGGACGGGCTGGTGGCGCGCGGAGCGCAGGTAGGCGCTGGCGGAATCGTTCAACAGGTTCGTAACGCCGGGTTCGGAGACGTGAGGCGTTGGGGAAACGTCTTCATTCATGCGCTTAGGATACATCCGTGTGCGCGATGAGTTCATGGCTCAAATCAAAAGGTCGGTGGCAGTGGTACAGTTTTCGAACGATGACCAACCACGCCCGAACGTGAAAGGAGACCGTGCGTCGCATCTGGATGAGTGAATCGGGCCTGTCAACAAACGAGCTAGCGGCAATTGAAAGAGATCGCGATGATTTCGGAACTATACTGATTCACAAAACTCAGCACGGGAGAAAGCGTGTGACGAGAACAGAACGAATGTGGATTTTCTTGCGAGTGTTTCTCTGCGTCCTCATCATGGTTTTCTGCCCGCTTGACAACGAGGCGCAGCAGCCTGCAGCCGGAAGTGCCCAACCAACTCAGGGCGAGCAGGGTGCCGATACCAATAGCATTTCGGGGCACTCGGATCAGGAGCTATCGGGCCTGACCGTGATCGTCAAGGTCACCTCGATCGCTGGAGACCGGTTGTTCCACGCGGATGGATATCGCATTCGCGTCCAGTCCGGGACTGTGACCGCTTTCTCAGGCAGTTTGAAGACTCTGGCCGACGTGGTTCCTGGCACCTGGATTCATTTTCAGGGGGCACGCGACAATAAAGGAGTCCTCGTTGCCCGCAAAGCAGAGTTCTTCCCATCTGGAACGCGTAAATCACTTACGGCAATGGGCCCGAGAAAAACAACGCATGCCCCGGATTATCAGCCTGTTACGCGCGACGGCCTTCTTGACGCTGACGGAAATTTCATCAGCCCCCACACCAAGGTCCGTTTAAGCGGTGCCGGTGGTCCCTGCGGCTGGCACAAGGTTATCGCAGATCCGCCCCTGCAGGAGCGTGTGGAGAGGATCGGAATGCAGATCGTGCCTGCGTTCCAGAGACAACTCTCGCCTGACAGCCCTTCCCGCATTCCTTTCCGGTTCTATGCCGTCGCTGACGACAAAGTTCGGTCTGTCATTGCCTGCAATGATGGACTGGTTCTCGTGCCCAAGAAGGTGGTGGAACGCCTGCAGAGCGACGACCAGCTTGCTGCCGTGCTGGCCGACGCAGTTGCGTTCAACTTACAGCGGCAACTCGTAACCATTTCACCACTCGACTTGACGGCTTTCGGATCTGAGGTCGCAACGCTTATTCCACCCTTATTTCCTGCCGGATACATTGCGGGAGAAGCCGTAGCAGGACTTGTGGGCTACGAGAAACAGGCCAGGCTCCAGCTAGAGTTAGCACGCATGGCCCTGCAATTGGTCGCCGATGCGGGCTTCGATCCCTGGCAGGCGCCGGAAGCCTGGCGTCTCCTTGCCCCAAAGGACCCACCACGGGATGTCCAGTCGATCAAATACCCGCGAGAAAGCAAATACCAGTTGAGCATTCTCAATCTGCAATACAAGAGGGAGAGTTCCGGTTCTTCGGCTGTCTTACCCACGTCCGGTGCGGCAAATCCCGATCAGTGATGGCGACATTTGAAGCAGATCGCAAGTTGCGGGCATGTAATAGGCTGGCTGGAAACTGCACTATGTCCGGCCTGTTAAGAGGGGTCTCACAGGCATTCTAAGGCAGAAAAAGGGGATGAGCCGAAGCTCATCCCCTTTTTGAATGCAGTTCCCGGCGAGTTTAGAAGTGATAGGCCACGCCGATGACTGGATCGTAGATGTTGTACCACTTGTTGGTCTTGGTCAGGTCGTTGGGAATATTGAAGGTCGGCACCTTGGTGACCAGGCCGCGGTATTCGACGCGGAGGTCAAAGCTGGGGCTGAGCTCGTAGGCGATGCCGGCTCCATAGAGAAAGGCCGTCGAAGTCTGCTGCTTGGCGTCGATGGTCGTGGTGCCGGAGTTGCGAATGGGCAGGAAGATAAGCCCGGCGCCGCCCGCCTCGACAAAGGGATTGTATTTCTTGAAGGTGAAGCTGCGGACGTAGGCGGCCGAGATCTCCTCGGTGCGGGTCAGCACGGTGGGGGTGAGCGGGTTGGTCTTGAAGTGAATCTTGTTCTGATAGGTCATGCCGAAGTTGGCCTCGACGGCGCTCGAAGGCGTCAGCATGAAGCGGTAGCTGGCCAGAGCGCCAAAGGCGCGGTTGGCGCTGACATACACGTTGGTTGACGAGCTGACGAACGGCTCGATGAGCGCTGTTCCGCTCAGGCTGACGTCCTGACGGCTCTCTTGGGCGCGGCCAGCTGCCACGCACACGGCCAGCAGAAATGCAATGATGGCGATCTTCTTCATTCGGTCCTGATCCTCACGACTGCTCAACCGTCCGGCTGGCAACGAGCTTGTCTGTTCCGGTGCTCCGGTTCGAGCCGGGCCCCACTCTCGGTATTGTAACTGGCCGGGGTGGCTCTGGCGGAAACTGCTCTGCCGAAACGATCTAAAACTATAGACGGACGAGGAGGAAAACCGGCATCCTGCCCCGGCAAAATGCAGGAAAACCGCCGCGAATCGCAACAAACCGCCCTGTCAGCCAGCCCGCTCCACATGGTAGTAGAACGGTGGTCCGTTCTCGAGGGCCAGCGCCTTGACGGTCTGTAGAAAAGCACGGGCGGCGTAGGAGAGCGTGGCCTGCCGCCTGTGAACCAGCCGCAACACGCGCTTCATCTCCAGCTCGTCTACCGACACACGCACTAGATCCCCGGACTCCAGTTCCCTGGCCACGGTCAACTGCGGGACCAGAGCGACCCCGTTGCCCATGGCCACGAACCGCTTGATGGCTTCGATTGTGGGCAGTTCGATGCCCATATTGAGGGGGGTCCGGTACTTTTGAAAGGCCTCGATCACCTTACGCCGCAGAGGCGAGGCAACGTTGTGGGCGACAAAGAGCTCATCGCCGAGGTCGCTAATGGAGACGCGCTGCGCTTTGGCCAGCGGGTGGCTGGGACTGACGATGAGCGCCAGACTGTCGGCGTAGACCGCGATCGAGCGGAAGTGCGCCGGATCGGGGCGGAAGGAGAGCATCCCCAGCTCGAAGGTGCGCAGATTGAGCTCGTCGGGAATGTGCGAGGCCAACTGGCGGTGAACGGCGACCGTGATGTGGGGGAACTCGCGGCGGTAGCGGTCGATGGCCTGCAAGAGATACATGCAGGTATATTCGTTGGCTGCCATTTGCAACTGTCCCCGCTCCAGGCTCTTCAACTCGCCCAGGGCGCTCGATGCCTCGCGGCGCAGGGCCAACAGGCGCAGCGCGTAGTCGCGCAACAGCACGCCGGAGGCGGTCAGCGAGCCATCGCGGGCGGCGCGGTCAAAGAGCGTCTCGCCGACGGACTCTTCGAGCTTGCGGATAACCTGGCTCACCGCCGGCTGGGTGCGATGCAGGCGAACAGCCGCGCGGGAGAAGCTGCGCTCTTCGGCTACGGCGAGAAAGGTTTCTAGCTGGTGAAGTTCCATATCAGTGGACAGTGAACAGTGATCAGTGATTAATACTCAGTTGAGAGTTTGCCCTTCCATGCTCCAAACGGTATGCGCCGGTCATGGCCGGAATCTTTGGGCAACTGACCACTGTGCACTGACCACTGTACTATAACCATTTCTAATCGACAAGCAAACAATTATAACTTTGCCTTATATCGATCCATCTTGGAGAATAGAGAAATTGCACAAGAAATTGGCTGACAGGAATGGACATGGACTCAAATCACGTATTCTTCTTCGACACGACGCTGCGCGACGGCGAGCAGTCGCCTGGCTGCAGCATGACCACGCAGGAAAAGCTGACCATGGCCCATGCCCTTGAAGATCTGGGCGTCGACATTATCGAGGCCGGCTTCGCCATGGCTTCAGAGGGCGACTTCGCGGCCATCGCGACGATCACACAGGCCGTTCGCAAGCCACGTATCGCGTCTCTGGCCCGCGCAAAGACTGAAGATATCGAGATGGCCGCGCGTGCACTGCAATTTGCCGATCGCGCACGGCTCCATGTCTTTCTTGCTTCGAGCGACCTGCATCTCGAATACAAACTGAAGATCAGCCGCGCCGAGGCGCTGGATCTGACCGGCGAATCGGTGCGCATGGCCCGGTCGCTCGTTGACGACGTGGAGTTTTCGCCTGAAGATGCTACGCGCTCGGATCGTGACTTTCTGGTCGAGATGGTCCGCGTCGCCGTTGAAGCCGGCGCCACGACGATCAACATGCCCGACACTGTCGGCTATACGACGCCTGAGGAATATGGCCGCATGTTTGCCGAGGTGCGCGAACGCATTCCGGCCATCGATGCCGAGGGCATCATCCTCTCTTCGCATTGCCACGACGACCTGGGTCTGGCTGTGGCCAACTCGCTGGCCGCCGTCCAAAATGGCGCGCGGCAGGTGGAGTGCACCATCAACGGAATCGGCGAACGCGCGGGCAATGCGGCTCTGGAAGAGCTGGCCGCGGCGCTCTATGTTCGTGGCGACCGGTATGGCGTCTCGACCAGCATCAAGCTGGACAATCTCTATCCCACAAGCCAAGTGCTGGGACAGTTGATCACTTTCCGGCCCTCGCCAAACAAGGCGATTGTGGGCGATAACGCATTTGCACACGAATCCGGGATTCACCAGCACGGAATGCTGGCCAACCCGCTCTGCTACGAGATCATGACGCCAGCGCTGGTGGGTGTGGCGAGGACGCACCTTGTCCTGGGCAAGCACTCGGGCCGCGCGGCTCTGCGCAATCGGCTGGAACAGCTTGGCTTTGCGCTGACGCGCGAGGAGTTGCAACAGACCTACTATCGTTTTGTCGCTCTGGCCGACCGCAAGAAGAATATCTACGACCAGGATCTGGTGGGTCTCTTGCCCGATCAGATTCGCGAAAAACGCCGCGAACCGGTCTCGGAACTCGATTGATCGGAAGATTCGTGGGTAGATTGGTAAACTGATTGGTAAAATTAATGTTGCATGCGCAAATCGCGGATGCCAGATAGGCGTCCAATCCCTGTTCTCTGGAAAGAGCTTGCATGAAACTGAAGATTCTGGTCACTGCCGGTGACGGCATCGGTCCTGAAGTCACGAATGAAGCGGTTGCGGTACTGAAAGAAGTTGCATCGCTCGGTGGTCATACGTTTGAGTTCGACGCCAAGCGCCTGGGCGGCGTGGCCATTGTGCAAGACGGAACTCCGCTGCCAGCCGACACGATTGAAGCCGCACTGGCTTCTGACGCTGTCTTCCTCGGCGCGGTGGGCGGCAACGAATTCAATTCCCTGCCCCCCGACAAACGCCCCGAGGCTGGTTTGCTTGGGCTGCGGGCCGCACTGGGCGGCTTTGCCAATCTGCGCCCCGCCTTTGCGCTCAAGGAGCTTGCGGTCAACAGCCCTCTGCGGGCTGAGATCATCGACGGCGCGGATATTATGTTTGTTCGCGAACTGCTGGGCGGGCTTTACTTTGGCCAGCCGCGCGAGTGGAACAAGGAAAAGGGCGAGGCCTGGAACACCATGCGCTACACACGCGAAGAAGTAGCCCGCGTGGCCCGCGTGGCCTTCAAACTCGCCCAGAAGCGGCGCAAGAAACTCACCAGCGTCGACAAGGCCAACGTGCTTGAGGTTTCGCAGCTCTGGCGCGCCACGGTGATCGAGGTGGCGGCGGAATTTCCTGACGTCGCGCTGGAGCATCAGTATGTGGATGCCATGGCGATGCATATCATGAACCGGCCGCGCGACTTTGATGTTGTGCTGACGGAGAATTTGTTTGGCGACATTCTCACCGACGAATCGGGCGTGATTACCGGCTCGCTAGGAATGCTGCCCTCGGCAACGCTGGGCGGCAAGGTGAATTTGTATGAGCCGATTCATGGCTCCGCGCCGGACATCGCTGGCAAGGGGCTTGCGAATCCATTTGGCGCGATTTTGACCGGCGCGCTGATTCTGCGCCACACGGCCGGTCTTGAAGACGAGGCGGTGGCGATTGAGACGGCGGTGCGCAAGGTGCTAGAGCAAGGCTTCCGCACGCCGGATCTGGCACGCGGCAATGCGCATGGATTCACCGTGCTCTCGACCAAGGAGATGGGCGCGAAGGTGCGCGAAACAGTTAAGACGCTGCTGGTGCACGCTTAGGTTCGTGGTCTCCCACCCATGCGCCCGAAATACGGCGCATGGATGGGGCACACGGCTTCAGTTTCTAGAGGAGTTCAATGAGTAGCGAAGCAAAAACATTATTTGAAAAGGTCTGGGAGCAGCACGTGGTGGTCGAGCCCAAGGGCGAGCCTACCGTGCTCTACATCGATCTGCAATTGCTGCACGAGGTCACTTCGCCGCAGGCATTTGAAGGGCTGCGGCTGGCTGGACGCAAGGTGCGGCGGCCTGATCGCTCGATCGCGACTGTCGATCATAATGTGCCGACGACTAAAGCGGGGCGGCTCAACATCGTCGACGAGATCGCGGCCAAACAGATTGCCACGCTGAACAAGAATTGCGCCGAATTCGGCATCGAACTCTATGGCGTGGATTCGCCGGATCAAGGCGTCGTTCACATCATCGGACCGGAGCTTGGCATCACCAAGCCGGGCATGACGATTGTCTGCGGTGACTCGCACACGGCGACGCACGGCGCGTTTGGGGCGCTGGCCTTCGGTATTGGCACCAGCGAAGTGGAGCATGTGCTGGCCACGCAGACGCTACCGCAGTCCAAGCCAAAGACCTTCCGCATCACCGTCGAAGGCGAACTGCCGCGCGGCGTTACGGCAAAGGACATGATTCTCGCCATCATCGGGCAGATTGGCACCGATGGCGCGACAGGTTATGTGATTGAATACGCCGGCTCGGCAATTCGCGCACTCTCGATGGAAGGCCGCATGACGGTCTGCAATATGAGCATCGAGGCTGGCGCGCGCGCGGGTATGGTCGCACCCGATGCCACGACCTTCGCTTATCTCAAGGGTCTTCGCTTCTCGCCGCAAGGCGCGGCGTGGGATGAGGCAGTTGCCGAGTGGAGCAAACTGCCCAGCGATGCGGACGCAAAGTTTGACCGCGAACTGACGATTGATGCCTCTGAGCTCGTGCCGTTTGTCAGTTGGGGCACCAGTCCCGGCATGGTCGCGCCGATCACTGCCAGGGTTCCCGATCCAGCGGCTGCCAAGAGCGAGATCGAGCGCAAGGGCTTTGAACGCGCTCTCGAATACATGGACCTGAAGGCAGGGACGCCGCTCGATGAGGTCTCGATCGACCGTGTCTTTATTGGCTCCTGCACGAACGGACGCCTGGAAGATCTGCGCGCAGCGGCACGGATCGCGGCGGGCTACAAGGTTTCAAAGCACGTCAGCGCGATGGTGGTTCCCGGATCGCAGGCCGTAAAAGCTGCGGCAGAGAAAGAAGGCCTGGACCGCATCTTCATTGAGGCCGGATTTGACTGGCGCGAACCGGGCTGTTCGATGTGCCTGGCGATGAACCCGGACATTTTGCAACCGGGTGAACGCTGCGCATCGACGAGCAATCGCAACTTTGAAGGACGCCAGGGACGCGGCGGACGCACGCACCTTGTCTCGCCAGAGATGGCCGCGGCAGCCGCTATTGCCGGGCACTTCGTTGATATTCGCAACTGGGCAGTTCGGGAACCGGCACTGCAAGGAGGAAAGGCCTAATGGAACCCTTTCGCACACTGACCTCGCTGGCCGCGCCGCTTGACCGGGCTAATGTTGATACCGACCAGATTATTCCCAAGCAGTTTTTGAAGCGCATCGAGCGCACCGGCTACGGCGACTTTCTTTTCTTCGACTGGCGACAAACACCGACGGGCGAGCCGATTGCCGACTTTGTCCTCAACGATCCGCGTTATAAGGGCGCGCAGATTCTCGTCGCGGGCAAGAACTTCGCCTGCGGATCGAGCCGCGAGCACGCCGCTTGGGCACTGGAGAACTACGGCTTCCGCGTCGTCATCGCACCGACCTTCGCCGATATTTTCTTTTCGAATGCCGGCAAGAACGGCATTGTGCTGGCACGGCTGAGCGAAGACGAAGTTGCGCAGTTGCTCGCGAATGCAAAGACGATTCCGAATTACAAGCTCACTGTCTCGCTCGTAGACCAGACCGTTACTGACAGCCAGGGATTTAAAGCGAGCTTTGAAGTGGACTCCTTCCGCAAGTTCTGCTTGATCGAAGGGCTAGACGACATTGGCCTCACACTGCGTCATGCTGCGGCGCTCGATGCATTTGAAACAAAGCACGACGAAGCTGGATGGCTGAAGGCGAAGTAAGAGCTGAGTTAGCAGTTAGCGGAGTTGGCGGAGTTAGAACTTAGCAGAGTCAGCTAACTCACCAATCGTCAAGAGTAACTCCGCTAACAACGCTATCACCGCGAAAAAGATGGATGTTCCTGAGGACGACCCAATACCTGGGAGGATAAAAGATGGCAAATGAACCAAGCACGCCCCTCACCGCACCCACCCGCCTGACTGGCGCTGAGATTGTCTGGGCCACGCTTGTGGGCGAGGGCGTTACCGACGTCTTCGGCTACCCCGGCGGAGCGATTCTCCCTGTCTATGACGCGCTGCGCAAGTTCCCCATTCACCACACGCTGGTGCGCCACGAGCAGGGTGCCGCGCATATGGCCGACGGTTATTCTAGGGCCTCGGGTAAGGTGGGCGTGTGCATTGCCACCAGCGGCCCTGGCGCGACCAATCTCGTCACCGGCATCGCGACCGCCATGCTGGACTCGATTCCCATCGTCTGCATCACCGGCAACGTCTCGAGCAAAGTGCTCGGCACAGATGCCTTCCAGGAAGTGGACATCACTGGCATCACGCTGCCGGTGACCAAGCACAATGTGCTCGTCAACCGCGCTGAAGATATTGCACCTGCCATTCGTTATGCCTTCCAGATTGCGAGATCCGCGCGCCCCGGCCCGGTGCTCGTCGACATCACCAAGGACGCGCAGCAGGCCACGGCAATCTTTGACTTTGAAGCCGCCAAGCCGCGCCCGCATCGCGCCCACCCGATGCGGAAAATTGAAGAGACTGGTCTGGCGCAAGCTGCGGAGCTGATCCGCAATGCGAAGCGCCCGGTCATCCTTGCAGGCCATGGCATCACCGAGTCCGGCGCGGAAGAGCAGGTGCGCACTCTGGCCGAGCGGGCGCAGATTCCTGTTGCTCTCACGCTGCTCGGGCTCGGCGCATTCCCCGCATCACACACTCTCAGCCTGGGCATGATGGGAATGCATGGCGAGTCCTGGGTCAACCACGCGATTCAGGAAGCGGATTTGCTGATTGCCTGCGGCATGCGATTCGATGATCGCGTGACGGGATCGCTCGCGACCTATGCCACCAAGGCCAAGAAGATTCACATTGAAGTGGACCCCGCCGAGATCAACAAAAACATCAAAGTCGATGTGCCGCTGATCGGCGATCTGCGCGAAGTGCTGGAGAGCTTGCTGCCACAGATCGGCAGCCGCGACGGCTCCGCGTGGCTCAAGACGATTGATGGATTCAAGGGCGACTCGGCGGTTCGCGACATCAAGAACCTGCCCGACCTCGGCCATCTCTATGCGGCGCACGTCATCAACGACATCTGGCGCATCACCGGCGGCAACGCTATCGTTGTGACCGACGTGGGTCAGCATCAAATGTGGGAGGCGCAGTACTACCACCACGAGAAGCCGCGCACCCTGATCACCTCTGGCGGTCTGGGCACGATGGGCTTTGCACTGCCCGCGGCTATCGGCGCGAAGTTTGCCTGTCCGGAGAAGGAGGTCTGGGTGATCGCCGGCGATGGCGGCTTCCAGATGACCGCGGCCGAGCTGGCAACCATCGCGCAAGAAGGAATCAAGATCAACATCGCCGTGATCAACAACGGCTACCTGGGCATGGTGCGCCAGTGGCAGGAGTTCTTCTACGAGCGCAACTATGAAGCCACGCCGATGGTCAGCCCCGACTTCGTCAAGCTAGCCGACGCTCATGGCATTGCCGGCCTCACCGTTCGCACACGCGGTGAAGTGGATGAGGCTGTCAACACGGCGCGCGCGGCATCCGGTGCGTTCTTGCTGAACTTCAAGGTCGAGAAGGAAGACGCGGTGTACCCGATGGTCTCGGCTGGCTCAGCATTGCACGAGATGATCCTAAGGCCGGGAAAAGATGTGCTGGAAGAATCGTAAGAACCAGCTTTTAGCTTCTAGCTTTTAGCTTCTAGCTTGTTGTTTGCCGGCGAAGATTTGTGGGCGGCTCGCACAGGTTGAGAACTAAAAGCTAATAGCTAATAGCTAGAAGCTAGAGGCTAATCATGCTGCATACATTCGTCGCTTACGTTGAAGATCTGCCGGGCGTGCTGACGCGCGTGGCGTCTCTGTTTCGCCGCCTCAACATCAATATCAAGTCGCTCACCGTTGGCAGCAGCGAGCGGGAGGGACTGTCGCGGCTGACGCTGGTTTGCGAGGCATCGGCCGAGGCTGGGCACCGCATCCAGGCCAGCCTGTTTAAACTGGAGAATGTCGTCGATGTGGACGACATTGGCCAGGCACCGTCAGTGACTCGCGAACTGGCACTCATCAAAGTGGCTGCCACGCCGCGCAGCCGTTCGCAGGTCTTCGAACTGGTCGAGGTCTTCCGCGCGCGCATCGTCGACTTGGCGCCGGAGTCGCTCACCATCGAGATGACCGGCGTCGAAAGCAAAATCGAAGGGCTCATTCAGGTGCTCAACGAGGGCGAAGGGCGGGTGCTCGAAATCTGCCGCAGCGGCAAGATGACCATGCGCCGCGGACACCACACCAGCAGCGTGCTCAAGGCCATGAGCACCGGAGCGGACGAGCCCGCGGCAGAGTCCGCCGAGATTAGCGAAGACGCTGCCGTCGACACAGAGTAGGCACACTGCAACGATGCGGCCGAGAGATTTTTGAGATCAACATTTCACAGGAAAGCGAAGGGAATTAAGAAAAATCATGGCGAAGACTTATTACGATCAAGATGCCGACCTCACCCTCATTCAAGCGAAAAAGGTAGCCATCATCGGCTACGGCTCGCAGGGGCACGCTCACGCTCTCAACCTCAAGGACTCCGGCGTCCAGGTGAAGGTGGGCCTGGCGGCCAACTCGAAGTCCATCGCCAAGGCGCAGAAGGCTGGCCTTGAAGTTGGCACCGTCGCCGATGTCACCAAGTGGGCCGATGTGGTGATGGTCCTGGTTCCCGACCAGACCGCCGCCAAACTGTATGCGGACGAGATCGGACCGAATCTGACCGCTGGCAAGCTGCTCATGTTCGCACACGGCTTCAACATTCACTACAAGACCATCGTTCCGCCCAAGGGCGTTGACGTGGGCATGGCCGCGCCGAAGTCTCCCGGCCACCGCGTGCGTGAGGTCTTCACCGAAGGCGGCGGCGTGCCCTGCCTCATCGCAGTCGAGCAGGACGCGACCGGCAAGGCTCATGCGCTCTGCCTCAGCTATTTGAAGGGCATCGGCGGAACACGCGCCGGCGTGCTTGAGACGACCTTCAAGGAAGAGACCGAGACCGATCTCTTCGGCGAGCAGGCCGTGCTCTGCGGCGGCGTTAGCTCGCTGATCAAGGCGGGCTTTGAGACGCTGGTTGAAGCCGGCTATCAGCCTGAGAGCGCCTACTTCGAATGCCTGCACGAACTGAAGCTGATCGTCGACCTGATCTATCGCGGCGGCCTGGCTTACATGCGCTATTCGATCTCCGACACCGCCGAGTGGGGCGACTACGTCTCGGGACCTCGCGTCATCAACGCCGAAAGCCGCAAGGCGATGAAGCAGATCCTCACCGAAATTCAGGACGGCAGCTTTGCCAAGCGCTTCTTGGCAGACCAGAACTCAGGCCGCAAGGAATTCATGGCTTTCCGCGAAGCCGAAGCCAAGCACCCGGTGGAAGTCGTCGGCAAAGAACTGCGCGCGCAGATGCCCTTCCTCGATCCTGTCACGGTGGAAGAAGTGGCCAAGAACCGGTAGATTTCAATGTCGCAGACAAAACGCCGGACAGCTTCCAAGCTGTCCGGCGTTTTGTTTTGCGTAAAGCGCTTCTTGTCTAGTGCCGCTTTCCCGGCGATTCATGTCCTGCCTGATGCAGCACCATCGACGTAAACGTTCCGCTTGCATCGGGAACGAACTCGATCTCCGCGCCGACCGGCGCCGCGAAGAAACGCGGATGGCCGTCCTTGATGCCGATATACATTACGGGAAAGGCCGGCTGTCCTGTCCCCTGCGCGGTGAGCGCATCTCCCGCGACCGCGAAAGTAACCGAGAATGTTGGCGCCAGATCGTAGACACCAACAAACTTCGCCAGCTCTTCCTTGGTAATGGGCACTGCCTTCATCTCGTTGGCCAGGGTCACTGGCTTGCCCAGCACCACGTCGAGCAACTGGCCGGCCATCATGCCGGGCGCAACCCCGTTCACATTGCTGAGTGCGACCACGGCGATTCGCCGATCGGGCACGTAGAGAAGATGAGTGTTAAAGCCCTCGATGCCGCCGCCGTGCTGCACCACATCGAGGCCATCCTTCTTATCTACCCCTACACCAAGCCCGTAGTTACCCTTGCCCGGAGTCGTCATTGCCTTCAGCGAATCGGCAGACAAGACTTTGCCGCCAAATAACCCCTGCTCCCACTTGAGCAGATCGCCCGTGGTCGAATAGATCGATCCGGCAGCCCACGGCACAGTCATCGACTCCGACCGCGCCAGCACAATGCCTCCAGGCCCCGGCATATAACCCTGGGCGCGTTTGGGCAGGATCAATTCGTCGGTGTCCAGCCCGGAATCCTTCATTCCCAGCGGGGCGAAGATGCGTTCGCGCAAGAGGTCACCGTACTTCTTGCCGCTCACCTTTTCGATGACCACGCCAAGCACTTCAAAGTTCGAGTTGCTATATGAAAACTGGCTTCCCGGCTCGAAGTCGAGCGGCTTGTCGCGGAAGAGGGCTAGTTCCTCTTCCGGTGTGTGTGGACTCATCTTCCATACGGTGAATTCCTTCGGGTTTGTGAAGCTCGGAATTCCCGAAGTGTGCCCGAGCAGATTGGCCAGGGTGACTTTCTCCCAGGCTTTGGGCGCATCCAGAAGATATTTGCTCACCGGGTCTTCGATCTTCAGCTTGCCATCCTGCTGTAGCAGCAATACCAGCGTTGCGGTGAACTGCTTGGTCAGCGAGCCAAGCCTGAACTTCACATCCGGCGCATCGGGAATGTTCCACTCCAGATCCGCCATGCCATAGCCTTTGTCCAGCAGCACGCGGTCGCCATCCACAACCAGCACAGAGCCCATAAACGCGTTCCCTGTTGTGTAGGAGTTGACGACCTGATCGAGCCTGGCCCTTACTGCTGCCTCTTCCGTGCTCTGAGCCGCGCCCAACGCGCATCCCAACGCAAAGACACACATGCACGCCACGCCTGCAATCCATCGCTTCATCTGATACTCCTTACTGCCCGCGAGGGCAAGAATGGTCAAATTGGAATCTTCAAAAGAATACGCCTGCCGTGACAGGTGGCCGCGGCATTCATCTGGAAAACGGATTGGGATAGAGGCTGAGTTCGAGGGGCAAAAAAATGACCTCCGAAGGATCTCGTCTCTTCGGAGGTGCTTGTTGTAATACAAGCTGTAGACGGGGACCAGTAGCCGGCACTGGAGGTCGGTAGCACGCGGCTACTGGTGATCCCTGCACAAACGAAGTTAGCAGCGGCTTCCCCTTTCCACAGCTACTTCGTGTCGCCCGGCTCTA
>Ga0302323_100000112_pt1 | contig 57107 bp, 50 predicted proteins | sample Fen_T0_3_FD_201950 | JGI IMG/M metagenome (GOLD analysis project Ga0302323, IMG submission 201950) | Peat permafrost microbial communities from Stordalen Mire near Abisko, Sweden - Fen_T0_3 | ecosystem: Environmental > Terrestrial > Soil > Wetlands > Permafrost | place: Sweden: Abisko...
CGCGAAAGAACACGCTATTGCTCACCCGCAACACGCGCGCGGTCAGGCCCGTGTCGATGCCAATGAGATTGGCGATCTTATCGAGGTCCGCGTTGACATCGTTAAGCATCATGCTGAGTCGACTAAAGATCTGCGGCGATGTCGGCAGTTTCTGAGCGAAACGCAGGATGAGCTCCTTAAGTCGGGTATCTGAGGCAGATTCCATGGGCGATTTTCTAAAGCCATCGGCTCAGGAGGTAAAAGATTTATCAGTAAGCACGTGCCCGCCACTCTATTCCGCGCTCGCCAGCGGAACCGCCAGTCTACAAAGCTGGGCAATGGCAAACGAACGATTGGCCCAACAGATCCGCTTCATCGTCGAGGTGGATAAACTCAAGGAAATATTCCGGCAGACCCTCGTCACTCAAAGCCGTCGCCGAGAAAATGATGCCGAGCATTCCTGGCACCTGACGTTGATCGTTATCATCCTGGCGGAACACAGCAACGTGCGTCCGCTCGACGTGCTCCGGGTTCTGAAAATGCTGATCATTCACGACCTCGTGGAAATCGACGCGGGCGACACCTTCGCCTACGACGCCGCGCGCATGGCCGGCCAGCATGAACGCGAAGCGCGCGCCGCAGATCGCCTCTTCGGCTTGTTGCCCGCAGATCAGGGAGGGGAACTTCGGTCACTCTGGGACGAATTCGAAGCACGCGCCACGCCTGAAGCCAAATTTGCCGCCGGCGTCGACCGTTTCCAACCGATGTTGCTGAACTGCCTCACCGAAGGCGCGGCCTGGAAAAATCACGGCGTCACCAGCGACCGCGTCATCGCTCGCAATAAACACGTGGCCGAAGGCTCGACTGCTCTTTGGGAATATGCCTCCGAAATGATCGCCGATGCCGTCACCGCCGGGCACCTCGCAAAGTGAGGCGCACTTGGTTTTTGTTCAGCCAACCCAACCTGCGCAACCGAAGCTAAGAAACAAGTGTCGCTGGTCTGCAGGTGACTTTCTGCACTGTGAGCAGCACCTCAAGGCTTCGGCAGGCCTCTCATCTCGATATGTCGGCCTAGCTCACCAAATTTCCCTTCTTCGGCGGCGCGCACAAAACCTTCCGTCACCGATTTCAATTCCTCCCAACGGGCCCGGATCGCCCCGGCCTCTTTGTCGGTAATCGTTTGGTCAGCTGCGGCCATGGCGATGACTTGAAGCATGTCGGCAAATTCCTGCACGATCGAATTTGTCGCCGGAATCAACGAGTGCGGCTGTGGTCCCGCGGCGGGATTTGAAATAAAAAAACCGCCCGTGCGTTCGCACACCCATTGCGCGATACGTTTATCGCTGGTGATGCGGATCAACTGCTCGATCCGGTCCAGCGGATTGTTTGCCCCGTGGCCACTGGCATCGGGCGGAACTTCAGCCCATTTATATATGAGCGAAATCGATAGCGCCATCTCAGCAGCGATCTGCTTGGCACTCGTTTTCTTGAGCACTTCCTTTAGCAACTCATGCGATTGCATGCGGGCAGCCTGCGTATTCGGGTACAAAATGCGATTTTAATCAGGCCGAGAAGCACACCGCGAACCGTTTCCCCACTCTGTCTTTTAGGCGTGCCTTGCCCGCCTCGCTAGCGCATCCTCTGCTTTTTCCATGAATATTCACGAGTATCAGGCAAAGGCGCTCTTTGAGCGATTCGGTGTCTACACATCGAAGGGTGTCGCGGTTAAATCAGGTGACGAGATCGACTCGGCCCTGGCAAAACTTCCCGATGGTCCCATCGTAGTGAAGTCACAGATACACGCGGGAGGGCGCGGCAAGGGTACTTTTACCGATGGTTTCAAGGGCGGCGTCAAAGTCTGCAAATCCAAGGCCGATGCCAAGTTTACCGCTGGCAAAATGCTCGGCAACACGCTCGTCACCGTCCAGACCGGTCCGGCCGGCCGCAAGGTGCAGACCGTCTATTTTACCACGGTGAGCTCCATTAAAAAGGAGTATTACCTCGCGATCCTCCTCGATCGGGCCTCGTCCCGTCCGGTGATCGTCGCCTCGACTGAAGGCGGCGTGGAAATCGAGAAAGTCGCCCATGAAACCCCGGAGCGGATTTTCAAGGTTTTTGTCGACCCCGCGTATGGGCTCGCTGAATACCAGGTGCGCCAGCTCCTTTTCGGGCTAGGTTTCAATCCAACCGAACAAAAAAACGCCGCCAAACTGATCCGTAACCTTTATACGATGTTTTGGGAAACCGATGCGTCGATGGTCGAGATCAATCCGCTGGTCACCATCGAGGGCGACCTCGTGGAAGCGCTCGACGCCAAGGTGTCCTTCGACGACAACGCGCTGTTCCGTCACTCCGACATCGTCGCCTTGCGCGATCTGAACGAGGAGGACCCGAAGGAAATCGAGGCCTCCAAGTTCAACCTCAACTATATCGCGCTCGACGGTAACATTGCCTGCCTCGTGAATGGCGCCGGCCTCGCGATGAGCACGATGGACATCATCAAACACTTTGGCGGCAGCCCCGCCAACTTCCTCGACGTCGGCGGAGGTGCTTCAAAAGACCAGGTAGTCGCTGCCTTCAAAATCATCCTCGGCGACCCGAATGTGAAAGGCATTTTCGTCAATATTTTCGGCGGCATCATGGACTGCAACGTGATCGCCTGCGGCATCGTCGAAGCCGTGAAGGAAGTCGGGCTCAAGCTTCCGCTCGTCGTCCGGCTCGAAGGCAACAACGTCGTCGCTGGCAAAAAGACACTCGCTGACTCCGGCCTCACCATCACCTCCGGCGACTCCATGGCCGACGCGGCCCAGAAAATCGTGCACCTCGTTTCGCACCAGTCCACTCCGCTCTGAGGTATCAAACGATCAACTACCTACTACCATGGCCATTCTCATTTCTTCCGAAACCAAGATCCTCGTTCAAGGCATCACCGGTGACTTCGGTGGTCGCCACGCCAGACTCTCGCTCGACTACGGCACAAAGGTCGTCGCCGGCGTCACTCCCGGTAAAGGCGGCCAGTTCTTCGAACACGCCGGTGCGAAGGTCCCGATTTTCAACACCGTCGCCGACGCCGCCAAGGCCACCGGCGCCACGGTATCCGCAATTTTCGTACCGCCACCGTTTGCGGCTGATGCGATCCTCGAATGCGTTGATGCCGGCCTTGACCTCGCCGTCGCCATCACCGAAGGCATTCCAGTCAAGGACATGGTCCGCGTTAAACGCGCCATGCAGGGCAAGAAAACCCGTCTCGTCGGTCCGAACTGCCCCGGCATGGTTTCCCCCGGCGAAGGCAAGGACTCCCAGGGCGGTTGCCGCATCGGCATCGCTCCCGGCTACATTAATAAGAAAGGCCATGTCGGCGTCGTCTCGCGCTCCGGCACCCTCACCTACGAGGCGGTCTTTCAGCTCACGACCAAGGGTATCGGCCAAAGCACTACAGTCGGCATTGGCGGCGATCCGGTCAACGGCACGTCCCACCTCGATGTGATCAAGCTCTTCGCCGAAGATCCCGACACACACGGCATCATCATGATCGGCGAAATCGGTGGCAACGCCGAGGTTGAAGCCGCTCGCTGGATCAAAGCGCATTGCAAGAAGCCCGTCGCTGGTTTCATCGCCGGGGCCACCGCTCCTGCCGGTCGTCGCATGGGCCACGCCGGCGCGATCGTTGGCGGAGCCGAGGATACCGCCGCAGCCAAGATCAAGGTTTTCCAGGAATGTGGCATCGAAGTCGCGGCCACGCCGTCCGACATGGCCGATGCACTCATCCGCTCCGCCAAAGCCAAAGGCGTCAAGCTAAGCTAAAGTCCAGATCGCCGCTTTTGCCTAACTCAGGACGCCGGACCACCTCCGGCGTCTTTTTTCTGAGTTCAACTCCCGCGCAGGATTCCACGCGCTTTTGAAAACACCTGCTCCGGCACCGGCCAGGTTTCGCGCCGACCGTAACGCAGTCGGTTGAGGTGCTCGCGTACCTCGAAGGCATCCCGGGTTGAAGCAGCCCGATCCAGCCGCCGTAGCCAACGACCGGCTTTCCGACGCACCGGATCAATGTCCCTTCGCGGTACCCGCCGCCAGCGCCCCCACCAATCGCGGCCATAACGCCACCCACTCCAACCAAGCACGCCCACCAACGCCGCGGCGCCCGCCGTCGATGCCCACCGGCGCACGTCCCAGGGCTGCGAGAACCAATCCCGCAACGCACTCGCCCAACGCATCGACCACTCTCGCAGATTGTGCCCGAAGTCTTGCGCCGCCGCTCTGACCGAATGCACAAGTTCAAGCTGGTTCGCATGATCAAAGTTTATGACTCGCCGGTACCAGAGAATCCGCAGGCGGTCCAACCGAGCCGACCAATCCCGTCGCACCGTTCGGACATTCGTTTGGCTGATCGCAGACGGCGAGTTTTCGGACACCAGCCGCGGGCCATCGTTGGTTGGGTCGCACCGCAACCAACTGCCATGCCCGTCGTAGAGTTCGCACCACGCATGCGCATCGGAATTCCTCACCATAAGGTAATCCTCGTTCCACGCGCCCCCCATAAAGCCAGCAACTAATCGGCACGGACGTTGAGCGGCGCGGGCGAGCAGCGTAAACGCCCCGGCGAACAGTTCGCAGTGCCCGGGTTGGCTGGAGGAAAGCCACCGCACCAATGGATCGCCCGTTCCTTTTGGCAGTTCTGTCTTCAGCGAATAGCCATGCCGTTTCGCCAACCAAATCATCGCCCTGCGCGCGAATTCCTCCGGTGCCAGATCCACACCGCCCGTGATTTCGTTAACGACCCCACCCAAAATCATCCGGTCGGCCTCACCCACCCCGGTATCCAGCAGCGGCAGGCGCGCCCCAGATCGGAGTGCTGCGTCGACCTGCAACCGGTGCCCCGACATGCCATCCGGCAGCCGGTCGCCCGTATTCATGTCTTCGATGCGATAGGCTTTCATCGACACGGGTTCGCGGCTCAGCATGACGAGTTGCAGCGTTGAACTCGCGCGAAACACCTCGGGTTCTGAGAACGCGAGCCGTCTAAAACCACCGGCAAGCGGCAAAAAGCGGCTCACCCCTGCTTCCAAATAAAAGGTCCAGTTCTGCGGCAGGCCCCGTGGCGGCGGTCCGAGCCCGTTTATCCTGGACGCAGTTTGCTCGCGATTAAAGGCCGCGCTCTTCACCGCGGCGGACATCTGGAATGCGCCGTTGCGGTACTCATCAAGCACGACCATTCGCCAGTAAAGCGTCTCCGGCACCCGACCGCGGTCCGAAGCCTCAATGCGCAACACCACGCTATCATCCTGCTGGATGTCGGTCACATCGTCGAATTTCAACGTGTCCGAAAAGCCAGTGTAGCTTTTCTTGGTCATCAACCGGTCGAGGAATAACCCGCTGTCGATTTGAAACCGCGGGATCGCCATGAACAGAACCGCCGACACGGTGACCAGTCCCGCAAATAACAAACCGCCCAGTGCAAACACCCGCCAATCGCATGTTTCTCGCACCCGGCGAGCCAAGCCGAACCAGTCGCCCTGAGTCCACACCGGCGGAGCCTTCGCCGTTTCTACAAGCGGAGCCATCGCGCGTTCTTCCCCATCGACCAGCGTAATCAACAGAAGGAAGAGCAGAGCGCAGGCGACAAATGCAACGATTTGCACGGCGAAAACCAGCGAGACAGTGATCACTCCCGCCATCACGATCAAAAATAATCCCAGCAAGATCAGCTGCAGGTCGTCGCGGCACTTTCTGTAACTACAGGCGCGATACAAAAGCAGCAACACATCGAGCCGCACCAACGTCGGCAAAAACTCGGCATGCGCAAAAAAATCGTAGGCCGAAAAAATCACCACGCCCGGGAACGCCAGGGTGTGAACAATCTTCGGCACATGGGACAGCCATGCTGGTTTGCACAACGCCAGCGGCATTAGCACAAAGCCGGCAACCATCAGCGCCAATGCGTCGATTTCGAGATAAAGCAGCGACGAAAGCGCGATCAATGCGAGCACGCCACCCAGCAGCCATTTCAACCGGTGGAGTTCGTCCAGTTTAAGCTGCGGCCGCTTTTTCACCGTCGACATAAACCGCGACACCCCGGCTCCCTTCCGGCTCAAAGATCAGGGTGTGCTTGCGCGCCGAGAAAGCCGCGTCTGATCTCGCGCCCTCGCCCTCAGTCGGCTCCAAGATCGCGAGGCGGTCGAGAAACGCCTCGACGTCGCGTACGCTGCGCACCGGCAGGGGCGGTTCGGCGTCAAACGCCACCGCTTCGAGTCTGCCCTGCTTGAAAAGATCTTCCGCCAGTGTCGCCGCAAGGCTGCAGAGAAGTTCAAATTGCCCTGCGTTTTTCCAAACCCTCGCCGTCGTCCTAAACCAGAGGGTGAACGCTTCCTCGCTATCAAGCGAAAATTGGCGCACCACAAGCTTTCGCAGCCGCGCACTCGCCTTCCAGTGGATCTGCCGGTGTGAGTCGCCGGCCCGATAATTCCTCAGAGTAAGCAGGTCGCCATTTTGTCCCGATCGCGCCTGTGATTCGCCCGGCTGCAAACGCCGCCACGCTGCGACCGCAAAACGCCGGTACTCCACCGGCGCAGGCCATACGAGCACGTCGCAGGCAGCTTGACCGGCCAGACCTTTTCGCAGGAAACCAAACGGGAAAAGCGACCCCACGTAGGTCAGTTCGACGCGCTCCATGCCGCGTTTTGCCGGGCAAACCACCCAGTCAATTCGTGTTTCAGACTGAGGATCGAGCCGATCGCGCAGCCGGAGGTGGCGCGGTTGCACCCCACTGGTGTTCGCAACCTCAAACGTCAGCGCTTGGGTCGGCAGCAGCCGTTTCTCATTGCGCAGGATCAGCGCCACCGGATGCTCCCGGCCGGCCCGCATGGGCGAATCCACTTCTAACCGCCAATACAAGCCGCGAAAATTCAGCCATGACAGCACCCCGCTCAGCACCAGGCAGCCGAGCAAAAGCGACAGCGTGATGAAGAGAATGTTGCTCGCACTGTTGTAAGCGGCGATGCCCACCCCCATCGAGAGCGCGATCAGGATAACACCGGACACGGTCGCCGTAACTCGCGGGCCCCGGCGGGGAAAAACCAGCTGCCACAGTAAACCGCGCCAGAAAAAACGTTTACGTGCGTGCTGGCCCTCCAGTCGCGTCCGCGCATCGTAAAACGGTTCAGTAAACCGATCCATATCTTTGAACCAAATCAAGCGCTAAACCGGGGTTGGAATCGACGCGACGATGCGTTTGAGCGCGGCCGCCACCGTGCGCCGTTCCTCCAGCGCATCCGCGGATGACCTGACCAGGCCGAGGCGGTGCACCAGCACCGGGGCAACGAGTTCGCTCACGTCTTCCGGGACCACAAAATCGCGCCCGCGCAAAAGCGCCCGCGCCTGCGCCGCATGTTTCAGCGCCAGGCCGCCCCGCACACTCACGCCCGCGCGGAACTCCACCTCCGTGCGCGTCGCAGCCACGATCTTCAGCACATATTCCAACACGGTCTCCTCGACAAAAACCTGCCTGGCGATGTCTTGCAGCCGTTGAATTTCCTGGCTCGTGGCCACCGGCTTCAATCCAATCTCGTCGTAGGCGGTTTGCGCCGAACGCAAAATCTCCAGCTCGTCGCGCGGTTGTGGGTAGCCCATGTGCAGACACATGAGAAAGCGGTCGAGCTGGCTTTCCGGGAGTGCGAATGTGCCCTCGTAATCGACCGGGTTTTGTGTGGCAAAGACCATAAAAGGGCGGCCGGCTTCGTGCGTGCTTCCGTCCACCGTAACTCGGGCGCGATCCATCACTTCCAGCAGCGCCGACTGAGTCTTTGGTGTGGCGCGGTTGATCTCGTCGGCCAGCACCACGTTGGCGAAAATTGGCCCTTGTTTGAAAACAAACTCTTTCCGTCGCTCATCGTAGATTGCGACACCCGTGACATCGCTCGGCAGTAGATCGCTCGTGAACTGGATGCGCGAAAACGCACAGTCCATCGAGCGCGCCAACGCATACGCGAGGGTGGTCTTTCCCACGCCCGGCATGTCTTCGATCAATACGTGCCCGCCCGCCGTCAGGCATACTAGCACCTGATCAATCACGTCGTCCTTGCCCTTGATCACAAGTCGCATGCTGGCGCGCAACCGGTCGAGGGCGAGCTTGGCGTCAGTCACGGCGGTGCCGGAAACAAAGTCACTCATGGCGAAGAGTCTGTTCACCTCCGCCCAGCGGTCAAATCACCAAATCACCCCGCCTCAGGCCAGCACCGCTTTCAACGTGCTCTGCAAGGTAGGGATGTCGAAAGGTTTGGCGATAAAACCATCCAGACCTTTGCCCCAAAAACGTGCCGTTGCTTCCTGCCTCCCATAACCACTCATCAGAACCACCCGAATATCAGGCGAAATCCGCCGGAGTTCATCGAATACCTGCACTCCATCGAGCTTCGGCATGGTGTAATCAAGCAGGACCAGCCGGAACTTCTCAGAATTCTGCGCAAATTTTACCACGCCATCCTGGCCGTCGACGGCGAGGACAACAGAAAAGCCGAGCGCGGTCAGTATCTTTTCCACGGTTAAACGAACCGTTTCCTCATCTTCAACGATCAACACCGTGCCCGACCCCTGCCAGCCCTGGTCCTCAAAAGGCGCGCCTGTGACGGTGGCGACGTCGTCGTTAAGATTGGGGCAGGACATGGTTCTTATCCCGCGTCAAAGCCCTTGACCCGGGACCGTCGCCGGTGGGCAAAGGCAAGCGGTGCTGGTGCCAGCCACATCCACCGTCGACACTTGAATTTCGGCAAAATCACCGCGCGCAAAGCTGATCGACAGAACCAAACATCTCGCACCACCTGGCACGTTGTGTAGTGGAATCACGGATATAACCAAGCCCGTGCCTAACCATTCGTCAACTACATCTCGTGCCCGAAATGATTTTCCCGCCAACATTCAGCGGGCATAACACTGGTTTTGTTCAGCGGGCGGGCCGATTGCGGCTCGGGGAGGACCCTTCGTCGACCTTCGCTTGGCTCGACAGCGCCGTCTTTACCACCTGCTTGAGCGTATCCAAATCAAATGGTTTCTCGATGAAGCCGGCCAGTCTTTCGATTGAGAAATGGGCGGCGGCCTCCTGCTCGCTATAGCCACTCATAAGCACGACAGGTATCTGTTCATTGATTCGGCGGATCTCCGCGTAAACCTCGGCACCATCCAGGCGCGGCATGGTAAGGTCTAACAAGATCAGGTTAAAGCGCTCCGGAGCCTTGGCGAATATTTCAACCCCTTCACGCCCGTCGACGGCGAGCACGACCGAGTACCCCAGGGCCATTAAAATCCGCCTCACCGTGTTGCGAACTGTCTCCTCATCCTCGACCACGAGGATGTTGCCGGCGGCCGATCCGGGCCGGGCAGCGTCCCCGGCGGGCGCTTGCGAGGGTGGCGCCAACGCTCCGGCGGCGCAGGGCAGGAGCATTTTAAACGTTGTGCCCCGGCCAACTTCTGAGCTCACCCGTAAGGTGCCTTTGTGCCCGCGCACAATGCCCAACACCGCAGCAAGCCCGAGACCACGGCCGGTGAACTTGGTCGTGAAAAAGGGATCGAAAATGCGCTTCAGGTTTTCTGGTTGGATTCCGCAACCGTTATCGACCACTTCGAGGAAAACGTAGTCTCCGGGCACCAGCTGATCGGAGATTTCGGCCTGGCTGAGATATTCCTCGTCAGCCCGAAAGAGGCCCGTGTTGACGCCGATTTCGCCCGGCCGGTCCCCGATGGCTTCGGATGCGTTGATCACCAGATTCATAATAACCTGGCTGATCTGGGCCGCATCGACCTCGACCGGAGGCAGCTTCCGCTCGAGATTAAAATTCAGCCGCACTTTCTTACTGATGGAAATACCTAGCAACTGGGTCGTCTCTTCCACGATCCGGCTCAGGTCGAGTTTTTGTATGACGAACCGGCCGCGCCCGGAATAGGCGAGCATCTGCCGGATGAGATCCGCCGCCCGTTGAGAGGCTTCGCGCACACCCAATAGATATTCGCGGACCGGCGAATCCGCCGGAATCTCAAGCAACGCCAGGCTGTTGTTGCCCACGATCCCGGTGAGGATGTTGTTGAAATCATGGGCAATGCCTCCCGCCAGCACGCCGAGGCTTTCGAGCTTCTGTGTCTCCATCAGCTTTTGCTCAAAACGCCCGCGCTCCTCCTGGGCCTGCTTGCTCTCTGTGATATCGCGCGTGAACATCACAATTCCGCCGATCGAGCCATCCATGTGATGCCACGGCCGGACTTCATAGCTTAACCACTGCTTAGAACCATCTGCCCGCAGAAAGGGATCCGCATCCGCCCGGATGATGGCGCCGGCCAGACAGTTTCGATGGTCTTCTTTCCAGCGCTCGGGGATTTCCGGGAAGACTTCATAATGGGTCAGCCCGGTGATATCGCGGTCACCCAGATGGTATTCGATATACCACTGCCGGCTCGCCACAAGATAACGCATGGCGCGGTCAAACATCGCCACCGCGGCCGGCGCATGTTGGACAAAAGTCCGCAGCAACGCCTCGCTGTCGCGGAGCGCCCGGTCCGCCTTCAATCGCATTGTGATATCCGTGAAGCCGCTCACCACCGCCACAACCTTGCTGTCAGCGTCATGGATCGGCTGCGTGTTAACCGAAATCCAAACCAGCGTGTTGTCGGGCCGGTAAATCCCCATAACGATATCGCGCTTCGGCTGACCCGTGCGCAACGTTTGCACAAACGGGTGAGTCTCGATCGGAAACGGGCTGCCGTCCTCACAAATCGCCCGCAATCGCGCTTCGTCAAATGTAGCCCCGATCAACTGAGTGCGCTTTACCCCCAAGATGTGCTCCGCCGCAGAATTGGTGCTTAGCACCCGACCCGAACCATCTCGCACCACCAGACCGTCGGCCAGAGCTTCGAAAACGGAGGCCAGCCTCTCCTGGGAAAAACGCAGTTCCTCGGTTAGCTGCTTCAGCGGTGTGATCTCAGAACGGATCGCCACATACTGCTCCAGATTGCCGTCTTGATCGATGAATGGCACAATAGTGGTCGCCACCCAGTAGAGATGACCGTCTTTAGCGCGGTTGCAGAAGTCGCCATGCCACACCTTGCGCTGCGAAATCGTCGCGTACAGCTCACAGAAGAACTCCGGTGAATGTACGCCGGACTTAAGCAGCCGATGATTTTTCCCCAACAACTCTTCGCGCGAATACCCGCTAATCTCGCAGAACTTGTCGTTCGCATAAGTGATCGCGCCATTGATATCCGTCGCCGCCACAATCGCATGCTGGTCGAGCGCAAACTGCTGACGGGCGACCTGATCGAGTGCCCGGCGCAACTTCGCTTCGGCGGTACTAAATTCCAGACCTTTCTCCAACTGGCCAAGTAGGCCAGTCAGCTCGCCCAGCAACCCGACCTCTTCCTGCGTCCAGATCCGCGGACGGGTGTCGATCACGCAGAAACAGCCCACCGCAAATCCGTCCGCCGTGAAGACAGGAATGCCTAGATAGGCAACAAAGCCAAAATCGCGAATCACCGGATTCTCCCGCACGAGCGCGTTCCCCCGCGCGTCATCGATCACTACGGGTTTCCCCGTCACCACCGCATGCTGGCAAAACGAATGGCGGAGCGGCATCTGCCGGGCTTCCGCCAAACGCCCTGTAAGCCCTTGGGCTGACTTAAAAAACTGCCGCTGGTCATCGATCAGCGAAAATAGGCAGATCGGGACCTTCAGCAGGCGTTGCGCAAGCCGGGTCAACCGGTCAAAATCCTCATCTTCCCGCGAATCGAGCAGATTCAAGCGTTTCAACGCTGCCAAACGGCTCGCGCTCTCAAGCGCGTTCTGGGGCTGGGGCACAGATCGCTATCAAATAAATGTCCATCAGTAGGTCAACCACTACCCAGCGGCATTTCGCTTCACCCAGCCTGCAAACCAACCATGATGGCTGCCGCCTTGGGAGGAAGGTCCCCCCAACCTAAACCAATGATTATCGGACCGCAGCGGGATGGAGCAGCTTAATGATCGCCGAAAAATCTTCATCAGCCAGGCCGTTCGCCGATGCAGCGTGCAGGCAGTCGCGGAGCGTATCCAGCAACGGAAAGTCCTCACACTCGTTGGTGCGCGAGGCAAGCCGCAGGTCCTTGAGCAGGTGCTTGACCGAAAATTGCGGGGAGAAATCCGCCGCCCGCAGCTTCGATTCCTTGAGCTTGGTCAGGCCCGAGTATCCAACATTCTTGGACAGGACAGTAAAAAATATATCGTCGCTCACGCCGGCCAGGCGGGCCATCGTCAACGCCTCCGCCAGACCCTGCATTTGCGCGGCAATATTGAGATTCATCGCCAGTTTTAGCGTGGCCGCCTGCTTGTTCGTGCCAATGACGAAACGGTTTTCCGAGACCAGGGAAAGCAACGGTGCGACTTCGGCAATCACCGCGCTGTCTCCACCAAAATAATATACCGATTTCTTCTCCTCCGCCGCGGGCTTGCTGCCGGTGAAGGGAGCCTCAAGGTAGCGCGCGCCCCGCGCAGTGACGAGCTGACGGAATTGCTCGCTACTCTCCGGGTCAATCGTGCTCGATTGCACTACGATTTTCTCGGGCGCAAGCAGCGGTAGGATCCGTTCAAGCACGCTTAGCACCGCGGGCGGATCAGCAACCACGATCTGAATGACGTCGGCAGTTTTAGCTACGGCCTCTGGTGAGGGCTGCCAGTGCGGAAAATCTGGCTGCGGAGTGCGGTTCCACACGCCCGCCAGCACGCCAGCGTTAGCATAGTGCTTTGCCCATACACTGCCGATGATGCCAAGTCCGATTACGCCGATAGTTTTCATAGTTTAGAAAGACAAGTGAGCTACGATTACTTAATCTGGAACTCAGGAAAGCTGGAATAAACCACTGGAAGTACGTACGCCGAGTCTGTTCAGTTTCCAGGATTCCTGAGTTCCACATTACAAACTCAGCGCAAAATCTCCAGCAATCGGGTGAATAACCGGTTCGCCCTCGCCTGGTTTTCTTTCACGAGATCTTTGAATTTCAGGAAATCGATCGAACTGCCTTCGAGGCCGTTGGCGTAGTTGTCGACGATCGCAAAAGAATTATACCGCAAGCCAATCTCCCGGCACAGATCGGCCTCATGCGCGGCGGTCATGCCAACCACGTCACCCCAATGGCGGATAATCGCGATTTCGGCCTTGGTTTCGAAACGCGGTCCCTGCATCTGCACATAAACCTTGCCGCCAGAAATGGAAAACTCCGGCGAAAGCCGCGCAAGCAGCATCGGCATAAGGTTGTTATCAATGCCCGGCGCACCACCCTTCAGTTCATCGTCGAAAAACGTCTGCGGTCCCTGCTGCAAGCACACGTAGTCGCTGCATGAAACCAGCGTGCCCGGCGGCAATTCCGGTTTGAGCGAACCCACGGAATTGACCGACACGACATCGACAAAACCGAGGTCGGCCAGGGCGCGGATATTGGCGCGGTAGTTGATCGAATGCGGTGGCCTGGGCGCTCCATAACCGTGGCGGTTGATGAGCACGTGTTCCCCGCGCCTTTTATAAGTAACCGGACCATGCAGCGTCTCAACCACTCCCATTTCCCAAGAAGCAAACAGATCTGAATTCACGATGCTCGTGCCACTGATGAACGCGACTTTCATGCCTGAAATCATCACTTCATCTTCACCATGGTCAATGGCGAAGCCCACCGCAAATTTCTTGCCGACCCACTCTATCTGCCACAACGTCGGCACCGCATGAACTACCCCGATGCCGCCCCGCTCAACCTCAGCGGGACCAACCTCACCCTGGCAAAAGAAGGCAAGTATTTCACCTTCGTTCTTATCATCTCCTTCCTCGTCTGGCTCGCATTACTAATCTCAATCGTAGGCATATTCTACGCAGGCCTTTTTGCCTTTATCGCCTGGATCGGCAACGGCCTTTTAACCGCGCATTTGCGGACTGAAGCAGTGCGGGTGGACGAGCACCAATTGCCGCAGCTCCACGCAACCTTCCTGCGCGTCTGCCAGCGATTGAACGTTCGTATACCGCCGAAACTTTACGTTCTGCAGGCAGGTGGTGTGCTCAATGCTTTTGCCACTCGTTTCGCTGGCCGCGACTTCGTTGTGATCTACTCCGATATGCTCGAGTCCTTCGGCCCGCAGTCTGCCGAAATCCAGTTTATTCTCGGGCACGAACTCGGACATTTGAAAAGCAATCACATCCTGAAGCGCATCCTCCTCGCGCCCGGTGTGTTTTTTCCGCTGATCGGTCCGGCTTATTTGCGCGCTTGTGAGGCGTCGTGCGACCGTCACGGGGCATTCGTAGCGGACAACCTAGACGGGGCGCTGCGCGCCATGATGACGCTCAGCGGCGGCAGGCACAAGGAACGCGAGCTGGACGCAATCGCTTTTGCTTCGCAGCATCACGACGAACGCGGCTTTTTCGTATCCTGGCACGAACTTACTTCGGCCTACCCTACGCTTTCGCAACGTGTCTCTCAGTTGCTTTCCCTGCGTGATCCCAAATACGCCGCCCCAGCGCCGCGCAATCCGTTCGCTTACTTGTTCGCGTTGTTCACGCCCGGAGGGCACCTCGGCGGAGGTGGAGCCAACGCAATGGTTTTCATTGTTATAATCGGCCTACTTGCCGCCATGGCGATCCCGGCCTTTCAGAAAGTCCGCGAAAACTCGATCCGTGTCGGTTGCTCGAACAACGAGCGCATGATCAAGGCCGCCTACGATCAGTGCGAACTCGAATTGGGCAAAGCTCCGGAGCGTTTGAATCAGTTCATCGGCAGCGGCAAGCTGCTGGCGGTGATGCCTAAATGTCTGGCCAACGGAGAATACACGGTGAAGGCGTTGCCCTCCGGCAGTTGCGAAGTTTCCTGCAGCATCCACGGCGACGCCTCGGTCCTTCCTGGAGCTTCGCGAGCGCATGCTCGGTAGGCTGTCCGAAAACCACCCTCTGCCCCGCCTGCGACTTTCAATGGGTTCTTCCTTCTTGCCGGAGGAGAATAAGCTTTTCAGGTTCGGCGCATGACGAAGGCAAAAATTGCGAACGTAACGCCCAACATCCGTGCCTGTATCTCCGCCGATGTACAGGAAATGGCTGCGATCATCAACGACGCGGCGGTCGCTTATAAAGGCGTGATCCCCGCCGATCGCTGGCACGAGCCGTATATGCCGCGCGAAGAACTCGAGCAGGAGCTTGCCGCTGGCGTTCAGTTTGTCGGCTATGTCGCGAAGGGTGTACTGCTCGGCGTCATGGGCATCCAAGAGGTCAAAGATGTCACGCTGATCCGCCACGCTTACGTGCGAACGTTGGCACGCAACCAAGGCATCGGAGGCAAATTGCTCGCACATCTGCTTGCGCAAACCCAGCGTCCGGTACTGATCGGAACCTGGGCGGCGGCAACATGGGCCATCCGTTTCTATGAACGCCATGGATTCACGCTCGTGACGGAGCGAGAGAAAAATCTTTTGCTCAAAAAATATTGGACGGTACCCGACCGCCAGATCGCCACCTCCGTCGTGCTCATAGATGCAAAGTCGAAACAAGCAGGATTGTGCTCGGTTTCCGCAACGGTCGCATAGTCCCGTTGGAACGGCGGGAAAAATAATTCCGCCTGCCGGGGAGAGAACGTCGGCCCAACACATGCTGCCAGACTAAGGAAGAGGCCGGTGCTCCTACTCATAAAGTGCAGAGCGGATTGCGGAAAACGCAGCTATTTAACTGCAACTAGAAACGCGAGCTGCAACCCTGCTCGCCATTTCAACCCTTTACTTGACCTCAGATATCTAAATTCCTGAATGGCAGATCGACTGCCGTTTTAGGCACTCTCCATTATGCACGCGCCGCTCCTCGCACCTTCCCTTCTCGCCGGTGACCATGCCAACCTCGGGGCCAGCGCCGCGATCGTCGGCGAGCTCGGCCTCTCATGGCTTCACCTCGACATCATGGACGGCCATTTCGTACCGAACTATTCATTTGGCCCACAAACCGTCGCGGCTCTGCGCAAGAACTCGAAACTTTTCTTCGATGTTCACCTTATGCTCGACGAACCCCAACGGTACATCGAAGCGTTCGCCAAAGCGGGCGCCAACTCCATCAGCGTCCACATCGAGCCGACGTATGATCACGCGGCCACGCTGGCCCGCATCCGCGCACTCGGATGTAAAAACGGGATCGTGCTCAACCCTGGCACACCCGCCGAAGCGATCGCACCGTTCCTTGCCACGGTCGATCTCGTGTTGGTCATGACCGTGCAGCCCGGCTTTGGCGGTCAGAGTTTCCGCGCGGACATGTTGCCCAAAATCGCGCAGATCGACCGCTGGCGCAGCGAGCAAAAACTCGATTTTCGCCTCGAAGTAGACGGCGGTATCGATCTCGCCACGGCCGCCGAATGTCGCAAGGCCGGAGCAGACACCTTCGTCGCCGGCACGTCTTTTTTCGCGGCGCAAGATCGCGTTTCCTTCGCCGCCGCGATGGCAAAACTATAACCAGACCGAGCCCTCCTGGGCCAGAAATTTGTCAGCTGCTCTTCGGCGCCCAGCAACTCCCGGCGAAACTCGAACAAGCCGCCATATCCGAGCGAAATTCCATTCGGATTTTGAACACCAACAACGCCAAGGCCACGAAGATCCAGGCCTTGTATTCCTCTGTAAACTCTGTGTCCGCGCTCCGTGTCCTTTGTGGCGAATTCCGATTCCGAATTCTGATTTTGAATGTGGAACTCAGGAAAGCTGGAAATGCGGCTGCCCCTTCATCAGTGCCAATAAGTGATTTTAAGTGGTTAAATCCTCCGCGGAATTTCGCAATAACTCTGCGCACGTTTTGGCAAAGCGATAGTGACCGAGGTTACTTCGCCGCCCGCGCCAGTTCCTCCGCTTTCCGATATTGCGCGCGGAACTGGTTGCCCAGTTCGCGCGCGAGCCGCAGTTCCTCGGTTTTGTCCTTCGCGTTAAGAGCCTGCTTGATTCGTCCGCTCGCTGCGGCGAGATCGACGTCCGACAAATCCTGCAACGCTGCGAGCGCGTCGGCGGGCTGTCCCGCGGCGATGATCGCCCGCCACGCGTCGGTCAGCTCCTTGTGCGTATCCATGCACATCACCCGGATGATGAAACTCATTTCCCGAAATAAATTCCCCGTCCACGCCGGGCGATAGATCAATTGATCGGTTGTGGCATAGGGGTTGTCGGCAGGGTCGCTGCTCAGCGCCTTCAAATCGGCTTGCTGGTAAAAATCCCGCCGCACCGGCAAGCGACGCAGCGCGAACCGCTGCGGACCGCCAGACGTGCCGGGACGCAGGTTCCAGATCTTCTGACCATCCATCGAGAGCACGTAGTCGATAAAGGCGATGGCCACTTCGCGATGGCTAGCTCCGCGAAACAAAGCAATAGGATCAACGGAGTTCACTGTGCCGCCTTCGGGTGCGATAAAAGCCAGCCGCTGGCTTTCGGCGCGTCGCTGCACCGCCTCAGCTTGCTGGCGCCCGTAGAAATCGATGCAGATGCCCGCCGCCGAGTTGCCCTGCGCCACATCTATGGGCGGCTTTTGCGAGGTATCGGTAAAATACCGCGAGTTAGCCCCGATCAACTGCATCAGACGCAGCCCCGCAACCCAGCCTTCGCGCACCGCCTGCGTTTCCAATTGCGCCGGATCGCCTCCAGGATTGGCCGCACGCAGCGTCAACAGCTGTTTTTGCATCTGTTGCTGGAGGATGTTTTCAAAGGCCTTGGCGATTGAACTGCTCTTGGTGGGATCGGCCAGCGCCACTTCGCCCACGAGGCAGGGATTCGCCAGGTCCAACCACTGTCGCAAGTCCCCGGATACACCAAGTCGCTTGAGGGAATCGCGATTGGATATGATCCCATAGTTGCTCAACACTGCACCGATCCAGAGCCCGTGCGCATCCCAATAACGTTCGCCAGAAAACTCCGCCGGGATCACATTTTCGCCGAACCATTCGGGATGCCGCTCAAGAACTCCGCTGCTCACGAGGTGACCGGCTTGCACTTGCTTGATAAAATCGGGGGTGCCGCCACCGAAAAACAAATCGATACCGCAGCCGACATCCGATTTCAAAAATGCCTCCCTCGCCTCCTTTGCGGCGCTGGAGGCATCTGCCGGCAAGCGATGGTTTTTGTAACCCGACTGGATCGCAATGCTCCATTCGTGCTTTAGCTGGCGCGTCCAAAAGAGCTGAAATGCCGCGTCGTATTCACCATCCAGATACCGGGTAATTTCGCTCGTGCCACCGATCACGCGCCAGTCCACGTTGACGCTTTTCCCGGTCCTGGCCTTGTACCAATCGCGGAAGCCGCGCCCGAACTCGTAGCGCAACGCTTCGTTGTGCGGTGTAATGATGACGACCGTTTCATCGGCCCGCTCTGCAGCCACTTGCTTGGGACGAAAAATGAACGGAAACGCAATCGTCACCGCCAATGCGAGCAGAATGGGCAGGCGCTTGAACATGGCGGATCAAATCATGACTGGGTCACTGGACCAGCACGACGACGTCCTCGGGCTCGACCATCGCATGAAGTTCGAGGCCGGCGGCGGTACCGAGGTGACGCGGATTGAGTTCGTATATCTTCAGTGACGAGCCATCAGCACTCGCCAAGAAATCGTACTGCGCCACTTCGCCCAGGTAGATCGCCTCGCCAATGCGGCCCGCGACAGAATTCTTTCCACCCGATGCAGGACCGAGTTTCCAACACTCCGGGCGAATGGAAACCGTGACTTTCTGGCCGAGCGATGGTCGTAGTGCCGGGTCACCGAGGACACCCTCAAAACGACCGACCGGGGTGTCGACGGAAACAAATTCGCGCTCATAACCGCCCACCCGGCCCTCGATGAAATCGGTTTCACCGATGAAATTCGCCACGGTTTTTCCCACTGGGCGGCGATAGACTTCGCGCGGCGTGCCGACCTGAAGGATCCGGCCGTTCTCCAGAATCGCCATACGATCAGAAATCGACAAGGCCTCCTTCTGATCGTGGGTCACGTAAACGGTTGTGAGGTTGAATTCTTTGCAAACGCGGCGAATTTCCGCCCGCATCTCCAGTCGCAGCTTCGCGTCGAGATTCGAAAGCGGCTCGTCGAGCAACAGGCATCGAGGCCGGATCACCAGCGCACGCGCCAGCGCCACGCGCTGTTGTTGTCCTCCTGAGAGCTGGTTCGGCTTTCGCTCGGCGTAGGCCTCCATGCGTACGGACGCGAGCGCCGCTGCCACACGAGTGTTGAGCTCGGCCTTCGGCACCTTCCTTTCCTCCAGGCCAAACGCCACGTTTTGGGCCACCGTCATGTGCGGCCAGAGCGCATAACTTTGAAACATCATGCCGGTGTTCCGCTTGTGGGGAGCGAGCCGGGTGACGTCATCGTCGCCAAAAAAGATCTTCCCCTCATCCGGGATGTAAAAACCAGCAATGCTGCGGAGCAAGGTCGTCTTCCCGCAACCACTTGGCCCCAAAAGGAAAAACAGCTCGCCCTGCTCGATTGAAAGATCGAGGCCGTTCAAAGCAGTCGTACTGCCGAATTTCTTGGTGAGCTTTTCTATCCGGATGGAGATCATCGCGCAGGTCTGGACCGAGCGAAGAAACGTTGCGCCGCGCATCTGAGTCAAAAGAATAAACCGCGCACTTTGCACAGAAGCTATTGCCTCATCAGTCAGGATAACTTAACGCCTAAACGATGCCCATTTCGAAGCCAGCCACCGTTCAGGCCGAAGATCTCGAAGCCGTCCTTGTCAGCGAAGTCGCAATTAAGCGCCGCCTGAAAAAACTCGGAGCCGATATCACCGCTGCGTATGGCGAAGAAGAAATCACCGTCGTCGCCATCATCAACGGGGCCATCCTATTCACGGCGGATTTGCTGCGCCAGATTTCGAATCCCATCCGGCTCGATTGCATCCGCATCTCGAGTTACCGGAACGATACCCGCTCGCATGGTAAACCCCGGTTGTTATACAATCTCACCCTCGACATTGCCAACCGCCACGTGCTTTTGATTGATGATATTCTGGATACCGGGAAGACACTATCGGTGGTCGTCGATCTGATTAAGAAACAAAATCCGGCCAGTGTGCGCACCTGCGTGCTGCTTGATAAAAAGGGCCGGCGCGAAGTGGAGTTTGAGGCTGATTTTGTCGGCTTTGGAATTCCCGACCGCTTCGTGGTCGGCTATGGACTCGATTTCGCCGAGCGTTATCGCAACCTGCCTTGCATCGGCATCCTCAAACCCCAACTGCAAAACCCGCCCGAGTGGGCGTAAGACTGGGCGGTTAAACCGGGCGATGCCCCGTCCGGCAACACATGCCGTCGGCGACGAGCGTTCCCGCCAAAGGGACCGCGCCTCAATGGGCGCGGCTACGAGCAGATTGATCGCCGCGCCCATTGAGGCACGGTGCTTCGAACGTAACGCAGCAACTGCGGGGTGTAGCGGGCATTAAAATCCGTTCTTGCGCGGTGACCCTGCGGATCAGTTGAGTGAGCGGATGCAGGTTTCGTTTAATCCAGTTGCCGATGTTGAAGCGGCCATGATGAAGGCCGCCGCCATCATCGGGCTTGACGGGGCGCGTTTCGCGCCGGAAGTCCGAACGGCCGATTCCAAGCATGGCGATTTTCAAGCCAACGGCGTGCTCGCCTACGCCAAGCGGGAAAAGCAAAACCCCCGCGCACTCGCCGAAAAACTGCTCGGCGCACTCGATGACGCGACGCGCGAACGCTTCGACGTCGCGATCGCCGGGCCCGGCTTCATCAATTTCTCGCTGAAGCCCGCCGCCCTGCTGGAATGGCTGCGCGCGTTCGCCACGCGCGATGCACTCAAGGCGGGCGCCGCCACAGACTACGCCGGAAAAACCTGGGTCGTCGACTATGGTTCGCCCAACACGGCAAAACAAATGCACGTCGGCCACCTGCCCTCGATCATTGTCGGCGAATCGATCAGCCGTTTGCTTGAATTCAGCGGAGCAAAGGTCATTCGTGACAATCACCTCGGCGATTGGGGTACGCAGTTCGGGAAGATCCTCTACGGCTACAAACATTTTCTCGACCGTGAGGCGTTCGCGCGCGATCCGTTGGAGGAATTCGAACGTCTCTACAAAGCGGCCAATACCGCCTGCACCGCAGACCCGGCAGCTCTGGAAGAGACGCGCCTCGAACTCGTACGACTCCAAAGCGGCGACGCCGATGCCACCGCAATCTGGGAGACGGTCAACCGCGTGAGCATCGAAGCGCTGCAAACGATCTACCAGAAACTGGGCGTGCGCTATGACCATTTCCTCGGCGAAAGTTTTTACCGCGATCGCGTCGCGCAGGTTTATCGCGAGCTGACTGAGCTAAAGATCGCCCAGGAGAGCGAAGGCGCGCTCGTTGTTTTTCATCCGGAGCACCCGCGCTTCGCAACACAACCATTCATAATCCGCAAGAGCGACGGCGCGAGCAACTATGCCTCCACCGACCTCGCGACAATGCTCTATCGCACGGAGCATTTCCATGCCGACGGCATCGTGATCGAGACTGATACGCGCCAGGGCGACCACATCGAACAACTCTGGCTGACGACACAAAAATGGTTCCGTGCGACAAACCGTCCGCTACCGCTATTTCAGCACGTAACCCACGGCACCATCCTCGGCGAGGATGGCAAGGCAATCAAGACGCGCAGCGGCGACCCCATCCGGCTCAAGGCCTTACTCGATGAAGCAGTGGAACGTGCGTTCGCGGTGGTCACCGAAAAAAACGCCGAGCTGCCTGAAGAACAGCGCCGCGAGATCGCCAGCGCCGTCGGTTTGGGTGCAGTTGTCTACGCGGATCTGAGCCAGAACCGCAGCAGCGATTTTGTGTTTTCTTGGGATAAACTGCTGAGCTTCGACGGCAATACCGCGCCTTACCTGCTCTACGCCGTCGCCCGCATCCACTCGATTTTTCGTAAAGCCGGCGTGAAACCGGGTGAAGCGGAAACGTTGGCCGCGCCGCTGGAAACCCCGGCCGAAATCGCGCTGGCCCGCAAACTCGTGAAATTCGCCGACGCCGTGCGCCTTGCGACCGACACATTGCGCCCGCATTTCCTCGGACTTTTCCTCTACGAATTAGCTGGTGAATACAGCTCGTTCAACAATGCCGACAAAGTCCTCGTCGATGACCCCACCGTCCGCGCCCGGCGCCTATTGCTCTGCGCCCGCACTCTGCTTGTCCTTGAAACAGGGCTCGACCTGCTCGGCCTGCGCACGCTGCAACGGATGTAACTGATTTATCAAAATTTAAGATCCCAGCCGCACCTGTGGTACACTGTGCGGCTAAGCCTGTCATTCCACGACAATACGCTTGCCGCATGCCCAACCCCGAACCACCCTCCACGTCAATGGCCACGCAGGAATTCTACATCCGCAACGCCTCTGAAACCGAAGCTCACGGGCCTTTCACCCTGGAGCAACTCGTGTCCCTCGCCGAGGCCGGCAAGGTTGATCCGCAGACGTTGTACTACGAGGCAGGCACCGAACAGTGGATTGTGATCGGAGCCAACGCCGAACTCAAAGCCGTCATCTTTCCGGAGAAACGGCGCCTAACCATCAAGCCGAAGGATAGCGTTCAATCCGTGAATGCCCCTGCGGATACCACGCCCCCATTGAGCGTGGACGACATGCTCGCCGCTGCTGAAGGCCGCACCTCGGAAACCCGCAGCAAGCGCGACAAAAACATCGCGTACGAACGTGCTGCCGCCATCGGCCGCTATGCCTGCATGCTCATGCTCGCCATCAGTGCAGGCGGCTTGCTCATTCCTTCGATCGAAGAGATCGTCAGCTTTGACTGGCAGACTCTGATTCAGACTCCCGCCGCCTATTTTGGCTTTATTGACTTGTTCCTGGCTTTCGGCCTTTTGCTGGGCGCCACCAGCGCCTATCCGCTCATCCGCTTCCGCGCAGCCATGGGCGTAGGTTTTCTGGGCATCGTTTTCTGGTGCCAGGGCCAGATTGTACCGGTTATCACGCTTTCAGTCGGTGCTCTCGGTCTTTACCTTAGTACGATTTTCGTGAGCTACATCGCGCTCGGTGTGGCCGCTGGCCTCGGCCTCGCCGGCATGGCCGCCTTCGCCTACTATATTATAGCATGAGTGTCGCTGCCGGTTGATCCGGAGTCCGTTCCCGCATGAAGCGACCCAGTCAGAGCCGCCTCACCCGATTCTTCACCAAAGATATCTGGCAGGCTGCGCTGTTGAATGAACGTTCCTTGCGCGGTCGTTTTTTTGCCCTCCTGCGCATCGTCTCGATCACGCTCACCGGAATGAGCGATAACCGCGTAATGAGTCGCGCCGCTGCGCTGAGCTTTAGCACGCTGCTCGGACTAGGCCCGCTGATTGGCTTGGCCGCACTAGTCGCTGGTTTTGCCATTGGGAAAAGCAACCCCGAGCTCATTGCTCGAAAGATTGGGGATCTCCTTCGCTTTCTCGCGCCCTCGGTCGGCCAGTACGAACAATCTTCGGTCAATCCCGAACTCGTCAATCTGATCAATAGCTTCATCGCTGGCACTCGCCACAGTGCGGGCGGCGTGCTCAGCGTCCTTTCAATCATCATCGTCGTGCTGATGCTCTTCACCTCGATCGAGAAGGTTTTCAACGACATCTGGGGCGTACGGCGCGGGCGTTCCTGGTTGCTGCGGATTGTGTTTTATTGGACCATCCTGACACTCGGAGCAGTAATATTTTTTGGCGCGGTCGGCGCGATCTCGGCCGCGACCTTCGTCGGTTTCTTCCGGGAAAATCTGCATCTCACCCGGGGCCTGACTGAAGCGCTCACGCTCGCCTTGCCCGCTTTTTCCATCGTGATCCTGATGGGCATCCTCACCCTATTTTACCGATACATTCCAAACACCCAAGTCCACTGGCGTGCCGCCATCACAGGCGCGGTGATCGTAACTCTCCTGCTCGTATCCAATAACCTTCTGGCGTTTTTCTATCTGCAACGGGTCGACTTCACGCGGAGCCTTTACGGCTCGCTCGGCATGCTGCCCATCCTGATGTTTGGACTTTATGTTTTCTGGCTGTTTGTACTGGTTGGCGGTCAAATTAGTTACGCCGTGCAAAATGTCCATTTTCGCAGCAGCCAGGCAGCGTGGAGCAACCTCACCGAGGCCACCCGCGAGCGCCTGACACTGGCCGTGTTGCTCACGATTGCCCGGCGCTTTCAAGCCTGTCTGCCTCCTTGCGATGCCACCCTGCTCGGCAGCACGATCAAGGTGCCAACTCAGGTTCTCAACGAATGCCTCAACCGTCTCGTCGATCTGCGACTCGTATCAATGGTGCCGACCGAAGCGCAAAGCAGCGCCGCCGATTACCGCTATCAACCAGCTCGGCCACTTGACCGGATAACGCTCGGCGAATTCAAGCACCGTTTCGAAAACCATGGCGAAGATCCCGCAAGCGATCCCCTAGCGCAACTTGACCCCATACTTGCCCGCTATCGGGAAAACCAGCTTAACCACGAGCAAAATGGTTTCTTCAATCTAACACTCGAGCAGCTCTTCGCGGAAACGACCTTGGTCGAAGCCAAGCCGCCCTTGAAATCGGGCGGCTAGGTTTACTGATCGCCGAAAGGAAGAGCGACACCCGGTTATTTTGCGGCCGCCTGCTTTGCCGCCAGCACCGGCTTGACCGCGTCGAGTGCGTCATCGCTCAGCTTTGAACACAAAAACTTCCAGTCACGCGATGAGCCGCGCTCCTGTTCCTTGCTTAAAAGCGCCTCCTTGTCGGCGCCGAACACCTCAAACTGAATTTTCATTGTAGTGACTCCCGCCCCCATGCCCACCAACATGCGCGCAGCCTTGCTGCCCGGGTTGTAATTCGCCGTTTTCACCGTCAGCAAATATCCACCCGCCGCAGGGTCGAACTGTTCCCGAGAAGTAATCTTTTCGATCACAAATCCAGCCCGGGTAAAATGCTTCACAAAATAGGGTTCAAAATAGTCGCCTACTTGGATATATTGTTTCTGCTGCTCCTCGGTTTTACCTTCAAGTCCGCGATCAAACAGCACCTGAATCTTGCCTAAGCCGCCCTGAGTCGCCGCGATGGCCGTCGAAGTGAGCGTTAACGATCCGAGCAAGGCCGCCAAAACTACCATAAGGAATGATTTTTTCATATTTTTTGGTGACCCCCAATTACACACCAAGCTCCCGTCCCCTATGCAAACCTGTTATCTCTCGATGGCGGCTTCGCTCCCCGAGAAAACGCCCTGACTCCCCCATTGACAGCCTTCGGTCGCCTCCTACCGTCGACGGTTTCCCCATGATTTCCTGGATCCAGAAATACTTTCAACACCACTTCCGTGTTATCTTCGCCGTCCTGCTGGCGGTGACGATCATCTCGTTTATTTTCACCATCGGTGCGTCCCCGGGCATCGGTCGCGCTGAACGCAAAATCTCCAGCCGCCCCTTCTTCGGCCGCAATCTTGCCGCTGAAAACGAAATGGCGATCCTAAGCCGCGACACTCAGCTCAGCAGCATCTTGCATCAGGAAAACTCGAATCCGATGTTCCGCATCGGTGCCCTCGCTATCGCCGACCAACTTCACATCCCCGGACCGACCGAGAACGAGTTCAAGGATTTCCTCAAGACGCTCCCGCTATTCACTGGCCAGGATGGCCAGTTTGATCCCGCCGCTTATACCCGTTTCCAATCCGATATCCGTAAAAGCAACCAGTTCCCCGAAGCTCTCGTTCGCAGGGTGCTCGAAGACGATTTCCGCGTCGGCCGGGTTGTCGCGCTTCTCGGCGGTCCTGGCTACGTGCAATCGCACGAAGTCCGCAATCAGCTCGAACGCTTTGAATCCATCTGGACCCTCGGAATCGCGACGGTCGACTACAAAACCTTCGCTCCGGCCATCACGCCATCCGACGCCGACTTGGTTAAATATTTTTCGGACAATGCTGCGCGCTACGAAATCCAGCCGCAAGTCAGCGTGAGATATGCTGAATTCCCCGCTTACCAGCTTATCGACAAAGTCACCGCCACGGATGCTGAACTGAAAGCCTACTACGACGCCAACCCCACCCGTTTCAACAAGCCTGCGGAAAAGGCTCTCGATGGCAAACCGGCGGCTCCCGCCAAACCAGCTGACTTCGCCTCAGTGCAATTACAGGTGGAACTCGCTTACAAGGTCGACCGCGCCGCTCGCCTCGCGACCAAGGCTGCATCCGACTTCACCTTCGAACTCTTTCAAAAGAAGATCGTCCCCGGCACCCCAGCTTTTAACGAACTGCTCGCCAACTATAAAATCGCGCTCAAGGAGCTCGCACCGTTCGCGCACGATGAACCACCGGTCGAACTTGGCCAGAGCCCGGAGGCCGCAGATCAAGCCTTCAAGCTCGGCCAGGATCATCCGTATTCCGACGCCATCGCGCTGAGCACCGGCAGCGTAGTGCTATTCTTCAAGGAAGCACTTCCCGCCCGCCAGCCGCTACTCACCGAGGTAAAGTCCAAGGTCTCCGTCGATTTCGTCGAAAATGAAAAACGCAAGCGTTTCATCGATCTAGGCAGAACCCTGCGTGCCCAGCTCGAAGCTCGCTTCAAAGCAGGCGAAACGTTCGATAAAGCTGTGACCGCCGTCAATGCGACCTCCGGGACCAAAGTCGAAGGCAAAATTCTCGCTCCGTTCACGCTCCGTCAGCGTCCCCAAGATCTCGATTATCTCGTTCTCAGCACCCTTGAGTCGCTAAAAAAAGGCAATGTTTCCGATATGGTGGTCGGCCCGGAAAAGGGTCTGCTCGTTTACGCGGTCGATAAAAAATCTCCTGATATGACTGAAGCGAATCCGCAGTACAAAACCTTCAACATTCAACTCGCGCGCGCCACCGCCGCCCGCAACAGTGGTGAATACCTGCGCGAAATCGTCGAGACCGAGCTGGCTAAATCTGAACCCGCAGCGGCGACACGATAAGTCCGGCCGCCCCGGAATTGCGCCAGTTCATCTCGGTTTGGAGCCGATTGCAGGCGATAGCATTGCAACTTCCGCTCGGTTGAAACGTCATTGCCGCAGTCTAGTCCAATGCTCGTGGGGCGTTTTTCCGTGCCGACACGAGGATTGAACTGTAACCTTTCGACAGCTGCTGTGTTTTCTGCTCAGTGAACACCCAGCTGTTGGGCCCATTTCATCCATGACGACTTCCTTGCGCCTTGTAGCCAGCCTTCTCGCTCTAATCACAATTCTGCCCGCCAGTTTCGCCCAGACGGTGCCACCGGCGAAAGCCGCCCCCAATCTTACGCTGGAAGAATGCGTCAGCCGGGCGTTGACGAAGAACTTTGACGTCACGATCCAGCGGCTCGCGACCGCCAGCGCGAGCGGCGACATCGAAATTGCCAAAGCCACGTTTGACCCGAACCTGAGTCTCGATACAAGCCGGTCCTTCAATAAAACCCCGCCGCAATCAACCGTCGTCACGACAATCGACTCATTCGGCAACGTCAGTTACTCGCCTTCATTCCTCTCCACACAAACCAACACCGACGATACCCGGCTGTCCGTCTCGCAAAGGATTCCGACCGGAGCCACCATTACGGCGACCGGTATCCTTGACCGCAGCAAACGAACCCCTTTCAACTCTTACGGTTTGAATCCAGCCTATACGGGCGACGTCGGCTTGGTGGTACGCCAGCCGCTGCTCAAAGGTGCTGGCAGCGGTGTAAACCGAGCCGCCATCCAACGCGCCAAGCTCGGCCTCGAACGCTCCAATTTCGACTTGAAGGGCACCGTGCTCACCGTGGTCCGCAACGTCGAATCTGCCTACTACAATCTCGTCTTTGCTCGCGAGCAGCTTGAAGTCCGTCGCTTCAGTCTGGAAGTTGCGCAAAAACTCCTCGACGAAAACAAGACCCGTCGCACCACTGGTGTCGCCACCGACCTCGAAGTGCTGCAATCGGAAGTCCAAGTGGCCAACGCGCAGCGCGATCTCGTGCTTTCCAATCAAACCGTGCGTAACAACGAGGATGCACTGCTGCAACTGGTCGGGCAGTTCGAGTTCGATCAGACGCCCGGTGCCGTCCGTTTCACCGACGAACCCGTGCCCGCGGTTTCGTTCGACACCTCTTACAAACTCGCTCGCGACAATCAGCCCGACTATCTCTCAACCACGCTTTCGCTCGAACAGCTCAAGCTCGATCTCAAGACGGCCAAAAATGCACGCCTGCCCCAAGTCGACGTCGGGGGAAGTGTTGGCGGAGCGGGAAATAATAATTCTTACAACCGGGCTTCAAGTGACGCTTGGGACGGTAAAGGTTATAACTGGCAGGTTGATCTCTCGGTGACGATGCCGTGGGGCTTCCGGGCTGAAAGGGCCCGCTATCGCCAGGCGCAGATTGCCTTGAATCGCGAACAAGCTCACCTCCAGCAGATCGAGCAAAGCATCCTTGTCCAGGTTCGAAGCGCGGTTCGCGCCGTCGAAACCAACGAAGAAAACGTGCGCATTTCTGCTCTCGCGACCGAGCTAAGCCAAAAACAATTCGAGCAGGAAAAAGCGCGCTACGAAGCGGGCCTCTCAACCTTCCGCTTCGTACAACAGTCGCAGGCCGACCTCGATACCGCTCGCGTCAACGAACTTCAGGCCAAGGTAAATCTGCGCGTTTCTCTCGCCGATCTCGCCCGGTTGGAAGGCAGCTCGCTCAGCCGCTACAACATCAATCTAGCCCAGACTCCCTAGTACGGGGTCACGCAGGTGACCTCATAAAAGTTAGGTACCCGCCGATGGAGGTCGACACGCTGTCGTCGCCGGTTCGTTGCGGCGGACACGGCGGCCCGCCCTCCAATTCAATCTGCCTAGGCACGGTCGAAGGCGATCTACAAAACGGAGTAGTGCGAGGAGCTGGACGGGGATTGGAGATGGCCAGCTCTTATTGAGAAAAATCCGCCACCGAAAGCATCGTGCAGGAGGGGTGGTGCGCGTTGTCCCCCCCTGTAGTTGTGCTCGGTCAAACCACAACGTCGAAGAGTCCGCTCGGAGATCCGGCTCCACCTCCTGCCAATGCGCTTCGGAGCGTAGGCTGTAGCTAATTCCCGTACGGCTCTTAGAACGTTTTGACGGTAACCCGTTCGGGCTATAGCGCGAAAAGTTCCCTCGGCAGTTCCGCCTCAGCCGGTATGACTTTGTGTTCTGGCAGCTGGGTGCGAAACCAAGTGCGCTGCTTTTTTACCAGGGCCCGGGTGTTGCGCGCGATTTCCTCGGCCAGATTCGCGCGCGGTAAATTACCTTCAAGGAATTCAATCGTTTCACGGTAACCAATGGCCTTCGCCGCACTCAAGTTTTGTCTCAAGCCCGCGGGAATCAAGCGTTGAACTTCTTCGATCAAACCGGCTCGCAACATCGTCTCCACCCGCGCCGCGATGCGTCGCTCCAATTCCTCCGGCTCACGATCGAGCCGAACCAGTTTCACCTCCCATTTTTCAAACGGCGCAGGCATCTTTGCAAAATCATCGGCCAGTTCCGCCAGCGTTTTTCCGGAGGCACGACAGCGTTCCAAGGCCCGCACAACCCGACGCGGATTCTCCAGGTCGAGCGCGCCAAGACCGGCGGGATTGAGCTGGCTCAATTCCGTCACGAGCGCTGCCAGCCCTTTTGCCTCGAGTTGCTTGGCGATTTCTGTGCGCAGTTCAGCCGGTACCGCGACGTTGTCCGCAACCGGTGAAAAAAACGCCTTGAGATAAAATCCGCTGCCGCCTGTCACGAGCACACGATGACCGCGCGCTGTGACCGCCTCCACCGCTCGCAGCGCGTTTGTAACGTAATACGTTACATCCATCCGATCGGTCACTTCGCAGATGTCGATCAGATGATGCGGCACGCGGCCGCGCTCCTCTGCCGTCGGCTTGGCCGTGCCGATGTCCATGCCGCGGTAAAACAACAACGAATCGCAGGAGACAATCTCAGCGTTGTTGCGCTCAGCCCAACGCAAAGCCCAGTCGGTCTTTCCCGAGGCGGTGCAACCTGTGAGGACAAAAATGCTGCCTTGCTTGCTCATTCCTAGACATAACATCCAGCGCGAGCCGCACCGCGGCCGCAAGGTGGAATCCTGACCACCCACTGGCGCCACGCGAGGTCGCGGCTTATGTTACAAACAGGTGATTTCCCGGCGCCGGCACCCTTTTACCTTTGCGACGAATTGGGCTTTCACCCACCCACGTTGTGAACTTTCTGCCGTCCGAAACTTTGAAACTCGCCCTCGTCACAGAGACCTTTCCACCTGAAATCAATGGCGTCGCGATGACGCTCAGTCACCTCGTCGAGGGATTGGGCGAACGTCGTCACCAGGTTACCGTGGTGCGTCCCCGGCAAAACAAGGGCGACCAGTCAGCCGTCGATCGTGTTTACCGCGAACTGCTTTGCCCCGGAGTGCCGATTCCGGGTTATAGCATGATGCGCCTCGGCCTGCCCATGATGGGAAGACTCCTTAGTGCGTGGCGTGTGGATAGACCCGACGTCGTCCACATTGCAACGGAGGGCCCGCTGGGCTACGCAGCTTTGCTGGCTGCGCGCAAGCTCCGGTTGCCCATCAGCTCGAGCTTCCACACCAATTTTCACAGCTACAGTAGCCACTACGGATTTGCTTTTCTCACGCGCCCTGCCCTCGCCTACCTGCGGCATTTTCACAATCGCACGAAAATCACGCTCTCGCCCACCGTTGAGCTAAACGCGCAACTCACGGCGGAAGGTTTCGAAAACATGCGCCTGCTCTCACGGGGCGTGAATACAAAAACATTTTCGCCCACACATCGTGATGATGCCTTGCGCGCGAAGTGGGGCGTCGGGCCGCAGGAACTTGCCGTCATCCACGTGAGCCGTCTGGCAGCCGAAAAAAATTACCCGCTGCTCATCTCCTCCTTCGAAGCGATTCGCGCCTGTCATCCGTCGGCGCAATTCATCGTCACCAGCGACGGTCCGCTGCGGAAGAAACTGGAACGAGCACACCCTTGGATTCGCTTCACCGGCATCCTTTCGCGCGAAGACCTCGCCCGCCACTACGCCTCCGCCGATTTGTTTCTCTACCCGAGCCTCACCGAAACATTTGGCAATGTCGTCATCGAAGCAATGGCGAGTAGTTTGCCAGTGGTGGCCTTCAACTACGCCGCCGCCGCGCGCTTTATTCGCCATGGCGAAAACGGCTGGCACGTTCGGCTCGGTGATTGTGCCGGTTTCGTTGCCGCCGCGATTCTGCTCGCCGCTGACCCCGGTCAACGCCAACGGTTCGGCCTCGCCGCGCGACAGACGGCCGAAGGCATTTCGTGGGACCGCGTGATCAACGGCTTCGAAGCCGACCTCAGGGAAGTCGCAGCGCAGCAAGCCACCGTCCAGGTCGTTTCAACTTGCGGACTACAACCATGATCAAGGACCTAAAGTCCCGCTTCATCTTCAATCCGCGGTCCGGGCACAATGCCCGCAATCCCTACCTGCTCGACCACGCCCGGCAGTTTATTGCCGAGCACCAGCTTGATGCAGAGGTGGTCCTGACGGAGCGCCCCCTTCACGCGACCGATCTGGCCCGCCGCGCGATCGAAGATGGCTGCGAACTCGTCATCGCCATCGGCGGTGACGGAACGATGAACGAGGTTGCGGCCGCGCTCGTAGGCACCCCGACAATTCTCGGTTTGATCCCCTGCGGCTCGGGCAATGGTCTGGGCCGTCACCTCGGTATTCCCGGGCCAGGCAAGGGCGCCTTTCGTACCTTGCTCAATGGCGAACCACGCCCTATCGACACCGGTCTGACCAATGGCATTCCGTTCTTCAATGCAATGGGCATCGGCTTCGACGCTGAGATCAGCGATCGTTTCAACCGGCTGTCCCGCCGGGGCCTCGAAGCTTATGCGCGCACTGCCGTCAGCGCCTTTTTCCATTTCCGCCCCCAGGTCTGCACCATAACAAACGGCCGGAGTAAACTCTTCACCTCTGCCTTCATCGTCTCCATCGCTAACTCCGACCAATACGGCAATGATTGCTTCATCGCTCCCGGCGCGGAAGTCGACGATGGCCGCCTGAACGTGACCGTCATCAAAAAAGTGGATCTCTTCAACGCCCTGCCGATCGCCGTGCGCCTCTTTACCGGAACCATCGACGGCAGCAAGAATGTGCAGCGGCTGTGCGGTTCACATTTTGTGATCGAACGTGCTGGCCCAGGCCTGCTTCACACCGACGGCGAAACCCACGAAACCGGTGCAGTAATCGAAATTTCCGTTCTTGCGCGCAGTCTTCGCATCATGGTTCCACCCTCAACCACCTGAAAGCTGTAACAATTGTGTGACGACACCCGGCTTTCGCTGGTCCAGCGTTCACCGATTTGCTAGTATCGCTCACCGATGGACCAGAAACCGCTCAGAGTAAAAACCGTCATCATCTCGGACGTCCACCTCGGCACGCGCGACTGCAAGATCCGCGAGGTAAATCATTTTCTAAAGTACACTCGCTGCGACCGGCTGATTCTCAATGGCGATATTTTGGACGGGTGGAAACTGAAACAGAGCGGATACTGGCCCACAAGCCACACGCGTTTCGTCCGCCTAGTTTTGAAAAAACTCGAGAAGAAAGGCACCGAGGTGATCTACCTGCGCGGCAACCACGACGACGTGCTGGCCAAGTTTCTCCCCATCGCGTTCGAGAATTTCAGTATCGTGGAAGATTACATTCACGAGACGCCGCGCGGAAAATATCTCGTGTTGCATGGCGACGTGTTCGACACCATCACGAAAAATTTTGTCTTCCTCGCCTACATCGGCGACTGGGGCTACAGCCAGCTCATGCGCCTGAACAGGCTCTACAACAAATGGCGCGCCTGGCAGGGCAAGGAATACTACTCGCTGAGCAAGGCAGTGAAAGCCCGTGTTAAACAAGCGGTGAACCACATCTCCAGTTTCGAGGAACACATCTCCAAACTCGCCAAAAGCCGCGGCTGCATCGGCGTCATGTGCGGCCACATTCACACCGCCGCCGACCACATGATCGGCGATATTCATTATCTTAACTCTGGCGATTGGGTGGAGTCGCTCACTGCCATCGTGGAACATTACGACGGGCGGTTCGAGCTGATCGACTTCGCCGAATTCAAGAAACAGTTTCCGCTGCCCGTTGAAGCCGCCGAGAGCAGCGAAATCGAAGAGGCTTCCGTGTACCTGCCGCCTGCCACCACGCTGGAAAGCGCGGGCAACTCCAGTCCCGCCGGGTGATATTGATTTACCGGAACGCCGAGCGAAACAACTGCCACCGCCAAACAGCGACGACGGCGTTTCTCAGCTCTTAAAGATATCGTCAGTTTCCAGCCCGGTGAGCTTCCGGATGCCACCGATCAGCCGCCAGAGCACAACCATGAGCATGATGACGGCGGGAACTGACATGACCACCATGCCGAGCGAATGCATTTTTCCGAGCTCCGCGTTAAAGGCCGGGGTGCCCGGTTCGCTGCGGATGATCCAGCGGGCCACCGCAAAGTTGATCACGGCGCTCACCAGAAAGGTCGCAGTCAGCGCATAACTCGCTTTGACCAACAATCGGTCAAACGCGGGCCGGGCGTCACGCTCAATCAAGGCCGCATCGACTCGCGGAATGTTGATGACCTGATCGTTGTAGAGCAGTTCGCGCACCAGCGGCTGTTTTGATTTCAACGAGAGCAGCACGGCGACACCAATCAGCGCCGGCATCGCGGCATCTTTCACCGCGAACCAAAAGCCATCGACTTTGAGCAGCCCGAAGCCGCCACTAAACAACACGCTGACAAAACCGATGATCGAAATGAAATTGGTTTTCTTCCGCGTGGCGAAATCCCAGATGCCGTAGCCAACCGGAAAAATCAACGCCGCGACCAGTCCCCATAACGGCCCGAGGTAGCTGTCCGTACTGAACTTCATCAAAATCAACGTCGGCAACGCGAGATTGCACAGGAGATTGAGCAGGAGGCTTTCTGGCTTTTGCGGTTTGTGACTCGACATACGCAGCTGTTTGAACAGGGAACTGGCACCGGTCGGAAGACAAAAAGTCGCACGATTTACTGTTTCCCTGTTTGTCACAATTTGTCTTCCTCATGGCATGATCCTACTTGGCGTTAATATTGACCACTGCGCCACGCTGCGGCAGGCGCGTTATCGTCAGTCGCCCGCAACGATCGGCGGCCCGATTGAACCTGATCCCGTTACCCTCGCCATCCTCTCCGAACGCGCCGGCGCCGACGGCATCACCGTGCATCTGCGCGAAGACCGTCGCCATATCCAGGACCGCGACGTCGCGCGTCTGCGCGAGTCGATCTCGACCCGCCTCAATCTCGAAATGGCCTGCACGCCTGCGATGATCGAGTACGCCCTTAAGTTAAAGCCTGACTCCGTCTGCCTCGTACCAGAAAACCGCCAGGAAATCACCACGGAAGGCGGCCTCGATATCGTCCGTAATCGCGACCGGGTCAAAACTTGCATCGATGCCATGAAAGCGGTCGGCATCAAAACCAGCCTTTTCATCGATCCCGATGAAAACCAAATCGAGCTCAGCGCCAAACTCGGTGCGCCCTGGGTCGAACTACACACCGGTGCCTACGCCAACGCTTACCACACCACCACCCGCACCAAGGAATTTACCCGCCTGCGGGTCGGTGCCGGGCTCGCGCACGAGCTCGGCCTCGTGGTCAACGCCGGTCACGGCATCAACTACGTCAACATCGCGGAAATCCGAACCATTCCGCATCTCCATGAGCTCAACATCGGTCACAGCATCCTGAGCCGCGCGTTGTTTACCGGCATCGAGGAAGCCGTACGCGAAATAAAAACCCGCATGAACGCATGAGCCTAGGACCGCTTTTAAAGGAGAGAACAGAGGTAACGGAGAGGAGTCATGCATCCGCTTTTCAGCAAAGCTAACAGTTTGACCGAGCACATCATTGCAGGCGCTATAGAAGTTCATAAGGACAAAGGGCCTGGCTTGGTGGAGTCTGTCTACGAGTGGTGTTTGTCTCGCGAACTTGAACTCAGGCAATTGCCTTTCGTGAATCAGAAGCTGGTCAAGATTAGTTATAAAGGATTTGTGCGGGACGAGCCTCTACGTTTTGACGTTCTTGTAAGTGACTGCGTGCTTGTGGAAATTAAGGTCGTGGAGCGCGTTCTTCCTATCCACAAAGCACAGCTCTTGAGTTACATGAAACTGCTCGATATTCCACTCGGACTCCTGATCAACTTTAATGAGGTCAAACTCACTGACGGGGTCTCACGCCTCATTCTTCCCAGAGCCAATCTCTGATCTCCTCTGTTGCCTCCGTTCTCTCCTGTAAGATCTCCGCATGAATTTTGAACTTCCACCCGGCGGCATCCTGATCGGACTCGGCGCTGACATCGTCGACGTCGACCGCATCCGCGGCGTACTTGACCGCCAGGGCGACCGTTTTCTCGAGCGCGTCTTTACCGCCGAGGAACGCGCCTATTGCTTTGGCATGAAGCATCCGCACAAGCATCTTGCGGCGCGTTTCGCGGCCAAAGAAGCCGTGTCGAAGGCGTTCACAACCGGCATCGGCGCGGAGATCGGCTGGAAATCGATCTCGGTTTACCATGGTGATCGCAAGGAACCGCTCGTGCGCCTCGATGAAAAAGGCCAGCTTTTGCTCTCGCACGTTGGAGCTAATCACGTGTTGCTCACACTCTCGCACACCGATTCGGCAGCAATGGCCGTCGCCGCACTCATCAAAGCCGAACCGCCAAATATCTGATGGCCGACACCGATCCGAAAACCCCTCACCCCAAGCTCTCCAAAACTCCGTCCTGGATCATGGTCGGGTTTATCGCGGGAGCGTTATTTGCCTATGGCGTGCGCCGCGAAGTAGTCCGACACGATGAAACGAAAGCCTCGCCCCCAGCGACTCAATCCCCCTCTCCCGCCGAACCCCCGCATTCCGGCTCCGCGTTGAAAAATCGTTCGAGCCTCTCGGCGATTGAGAATATTTTCACCCAATACGAAGGCCGGGCCGTGTGGCACAACGACCTCACCGAAGTCGCGCTCTGGAACGCCGAAACCGGCAAATACTCAGAACTCTTTGAGGTCATGCGCAGTGGCGACTATTACTATTTTCGTACGCTCCCGCATCTCACCCGTGCCGTGATCCGTCAGAGCGACGACCCAAATCTGCCTTTGATGTTCACCGAACCAATCGATTTGCAACTCAAGCGGTTGAAAGAAAACTCTTCAGTCTGGCTGCCTCCCTCGACCGAACCTTGATGGAAACGTTGGCCAAGCATCCTGTCCTCACGCTCGACGGCGCGAAACGTTTTGAGTCAGAATTTTTTGGCGGCAATGAAGCCACGGAGTGGTCAGCAATGAAGAGCGCCGGCCTCGCGGTCGGCATGGCGGTGTTGGATGATTATGGCGAACTCGGGCGATTTCCCCAGGACGCGCAGGTGCTCGTGCTCGTCGGCAAAGGCCACAATGGCGGCGACGCCTTGCTCGCTGCGCAGGCAATTCTGAGCCGGCACCCCGAAGCACACGCCGACATCTGGCTGCTCTTTGGCGAACGTACATTGAAACCACTCGCAGCCCGCGCCTACCGCGAGTTGGTCCAGTGCGCAACGAAACGGGTCCGGCTCGTTTCGCGCCCCGATGCGCTAGCCAAAGGCTACGACCTGTCCCTCGACGGTGTATTCGGTTTTCAATTTCATCCCCCGCTCCCGTCCAAGATTGTGACGATATTCGCGAGACTTAACCGCCATCTAATTCGTTTTCGGGCCGCGGTTGATCTCCCGAGCGGGCTTGGTGATGACTGTGCGTTGCGGGCCGATTTTACCTACGCAACGGGCAGCGTGAAAGTTCCCGTGTTGGACGACGCCGGGCGAGCGGTAGTCGGACGCCTGCGTTATCTGGATCTCGGATTTTTTTCCGGAGGCTCAGCGGAAGATCGCGTCACCCCGGGAGCGCAAACGATGGATTCGGCGAACTGGGTCTTGACGCCAGAGATTTTGTCTCCGCTCCAAGCTCTGCGCCCGGCCGGGTCCGACAAGCGGAGCCATGGGCATGTTTTTATTCTCGGCGGTTCGCGCAGCTATCCCGGAGCAGTCTTGATGAGTGCGCTGGCCGCCGTCCGAAGCGGTGCAGGTTTGGTAACGACTTTTGTACCTGAGTCGCTAGTTTCAGCTTATGCAGCGCGCGCCCCTGAAGTCATTTGGGTTGGATGGCCGGAAACTCCGGCAGGCGGGTTGGCACTTGAGGGTTCGCATTTGCTGCGCGAACGAATCGACCGCGCGAACGCGTTGCTTTTGGGTCCGGGTGTCGCCCGGGAGCCAGAAACGATGGCGCTTCTGGCTGATATCGTGAAAACCGCGACCGTGCCGCTCGTGATCGATGCCGATGCACTCCAGCCCGAAATTGTTTGGGCCGGCGCAGCACAGCGAATTCTTACACCCCACGCGGGCGAGTTTGCCCGCATTGCTCGCGCTGCAAAGCTCTTGGACTTTTCTCGTGAAGCGAAAGTCGTTACCGTACTGAAAGGTCCGCTCACCCGCATCTGCGACGGTGCGGCAGTCTATCATAGTCTTCATGGTGGACCGGTTCTGGCGCGGGGCGGCAGTGGTGATATCCTAGCCGGGCTGATCGCAGGCTTGCTGGCGCAAAAACCAGCGGATCCACTCGCGGCCGCCTGCCGCGGTGCGGTCTGGCACGGCATGGCCGCCGATCTACTCGCTCGAACCAACGGCCAGATTGCGGTGCAGACAACCCAGGTGCTCGATTTTCTGGCAGCGGCTTTGCGCAACCAGCGACCATGATCAACGAGAATTTGACGGAGCAGCAGGCTTTTTTGATTTTAAACGCGCTGCCCAACATCGGGCCGATCACGCTCAACCGCCTGCTCGAAGGGCTCGATGGCGATCCGCGTTTGATTTTTTCTACGCCCGCCAAACGGCTGGAGTCGGTGAAGGGCGTCGGGCCAGCGATCAGCGGCACGATTGCAAATTGGCGCGACCACTTTGACCTGGCCCGCGAAGAGGAGCGCATGGCGACAAGCGGCGCGTCGTTCATCACGCCCCGCGAGCCGGGTTACCCAAAGCTTTTAAAGGAAATCAACGACCCGCCGATCGGGCTGTACCGAAAAGGTCGTTACACGTTCGAACAACCCTGCATCGCCATCGTCGGCAGCCGGCGCACGACGTTGTACGGTCAGGGCGTGGCAAAGAAATTCGGCGCGGAACTCGCGCGGCTGGGATTTTGCGTCGTAAGCGGACTGGCGCGCGGCATTGATACAGCGGCGCATGAAGGCGCGCTCTCGGTCGGGGGTAAAACTGCGGCAGTGCTCGGCTGCGGCATCGACATCGTTTATCCACCGGAAAATCTAGCCCTATATCGACAAATCGAAGAGCAAGGCGCAATTGTCTCTGAGTTTCCGTTCGGTCGTCGGGCCGACCGCCAGTCCTTTCCGATGCGCAACCGGGTGGTCGCGGGCATGTGCGAGGCCGTGGTGGTGGTGGAAACTGATGTCAGCGGCGGTTCGATGATCACGGCGCGTTTCGCCGGCGAGCAGGGCCGGTTAATTTTCGCCGTGCCGGGCCGCATCGATCAGGCATCGAGTCAGGGCTGTCACCAATTAATTCGCGACGGAGCCACACTGCTGACGAGCGTCGACGACATCCTATCGGAATTAAACTATCTCGACGGCTTGCGGCCCCGGCCAATTCCCGAAAAAGCGAACGCCGCTCACGCAATCTCGCCGGCCGGTTTGACTGAAGTCGAGGCAGCAGTGCTGGAACACTTTCGCGGCGGTGCGATGCTGACGCTCGACGCCCTGGCCGCGCAGACCGGAAGAACCGCAGCAGAGCTTTCCGCGACTTTGATGATGCTCGAACTCAAGCGTCTCGTCGTAAAGCGAGCCGACGGCACGTTTGAGGCGAGGTGAATTAGGCCGGGCGCATCGATCGTTTTCGTTTTTGCAGAGCCGCAGCTCGCCTGCGCGCCGCTCCGACCTCGATCTCGATCCCGGTCCGCACGCGAGGTGCGACCCTACACGACTCACCGCCCCTCAGCTTGCGAGTGCGTTGCCTTTTTTAACTTCGTCCGTGTGGCGCACGTCCTTGGCCTTGAAGAGAAAAATCATCTCTTCGGCGATGTTCGTCGCGTGATCGGCGATGCGCTCGATCGATTTGGAGATAAACATAAGCTCCAAGGCCCTGGAAATCGTCTCCGGCTTCTCGATCATGAAGCTCGTAAGTTCACGGTAAAGCTGGCGATTGATCGCGTCGACTTCGCTGTCGCGCTGAACCACCGCGAGCGCCTTCTGCGCATCGCCGTTCAGAAAGCAGTCGAGCGCGTCGCGCAGCATCTCGATCGCGATGTCAGCCATGCGCGGGATGTCGACATAGGCCTTGAGTGGTGGTTCGGCGCTGAGGCGAACGGCCCGCCGGGCGATGTTGGTTGCTTCGTCCCCTACGCGTTCGAGGTCGTGAGAGGCTTTCATGCCCACAATCACGAGGCGAAGTTCGGTGGCAATTGGGGCGCGCAGGTTCATGTAGCGAATCGCTTCGTCATCGATCTCGACTTCCAGTCTGTCGATTTCGTCGTCGGCCGCGATGACCTGATCGGCCAGCGAAATATTGCTGTCGACGAGGGCCTTGAGCGAACGCCGAACCTGCTCCATCGACTTTTCGCCCATAAGGATAAGGTGCGAACGGAAGGATTCGAGCTCGACGTCAAAAAAGCGTTTCATCTGGGGAGTATTCACGAGAAAAAGGATTGCAGACGATTAATCAACCAAATCGACCAGAGACGTAGGCCTCGGTCTGCGGGTTGGAGGGATTCATGAAGATGGTGCGGGTGTCGGCGTACTCGATCAGCTTCCCCATGTAGAAAAAGGCGGTTTTATCGGAACAGCGCGCGGCCTGTTGCATGCTATGGGTCACGATGATGATCGTGTAGCGATTCTTCAGCTCATGAATGAGCTCCTCAACTTTGGCGGTGGCAATAGGATCGAGCGCCGAGCACGGCTCGTCCATGAGGATGATTTCAGGTTCCACCGCGATGGCCCGCGCAATGCAAAGCCGTTGTTGCTGACCACCGGAGAGCCCAAGTCCGCTCTCGTGCAAGCGATCCTTCACTTCGTCCCAAAGTGCGGCACCGCGGAGACTTTTTTCGACGACTTCATCGAGCCGCGCCTTGTTCTTTACGCCCTGGATGCGCAAACCGTAGGTGATATTTTCGTAGATCGATTTTGGAAAGGGATTCGATTTCTGAAAAACCATGCCGATTCGCTTACGCAACTCGATGGGGTCGACGTCGCGGCGGGAGATGTCGATATCATTGATCTTGATCGAACCCCGCTTGATCGCAGTTCCGTCGATCAAGTCGTTCATGCGATTGAAGCAGCGCAGGAGGGTGGACTTTCCACAACCTGACGGTCCGATGAACGCAGTTACGCGTTTATCATCGAGCTTGAGCGAAATGTCGAAGAGCGCCTGCTTCGCGCCGTAGTAAAAATCAAGCGTTTCGATGTCGATGATCGTGCGCACCGGCGCAGTGTTCGGGCGTGCGGCGGGCACGATGGGTGGGCGCGTGACGGGCGTCGGTGCGGCGGCTGATGTATTATCCATGGGCGCAGTGGTGGAAGATGCAGTTACCATTTGTAGCGGCTTCTAAGTTTGTTGCGGAGCACGATGGACGTCGTCGCAATGACCGCGACGATCAGCAGGAAGACGAACGCGGTGCCGTACTGAACGCGTTCGGTGTATTCGTTCTGTGGAATCTTTGAGCTTACAACGTAGATGTGGTAGGGCAGCGCCATGACGCCCTGGAAAATGAAATCGTGCAGGCCTCGGAAGACGGAACCGCCGCTGCGAAAAACATCCCAGGGCAGCTTGTCGCTCGAAGCAAACGCCGCCGTGAACATGATCGGCGCCGTCTCACCCGCCACACGAGCGATGCCGAGAATCGAAGAGGTCAGGATACCTGGTAGTGCGTATGGCAATACAGACTTTCGGATCGTCTGCCACTTGGTCGCACCGAGGGCGAGAGAGCCTTCGCGAAAGCCCTTGGGCACGGTCTTGAGCGCCTCCTCGCTTGCCGTGATGATCACGGGCAGCACCATGAAGGCCAAGGTGAACCAGCCCGCGAGCAGCGAGAAGTTCCAGCCCAGAAAAATCACGAACAAGCCGGAGCCGAACAACCCAAATACGATGGAGGGCACGCCGGCAAGATTGAGAATCGCCAGACGAATCGCCCGGACAATCGGGCCTTGCGTTGCGTATTCGGTTAAATAAATGGCGCTGGCCACGCCGAGCACGAGTGCGATCGACATCGAACCGAGAACAAGCAAAACGGTGCCGACAATACAGGGGAAAATACCGCCGGCCGAATAGGCGTAAGTTTCAGGTTTAAAATCCGGAACCTGTTGGCCAGCGGCCCGGGCCCTCCCTTCTTCGGATTGCCTAAATGCGCGGTACTCCTTGTCGCCCATCTCCATCTTCTTTCCATTAAGTTCGAATACATTTAATGTCTCTGGCGACTGGGTTAGAAAAGGAATATTGACGAATGGCGGCCTGAGCTGAAAGACCGTTTGTGAGCCCTTGAAAACGATGTGCCCAAAAACAACGGCGCCACAAAAAAGCACAAAGTAAGTTGCTCCGCGAAAAACACTGAAAAAAAATCTTTCCCAGCTGCGAACCGCCGTGGGCTTGGCGGAATAGGGATTGGCAACGGCGATGTTCATGGGATCAGCCGATTGAAATCTTGTAGCGACGCACGATGATTTGTGCGGCGTAGTTGATGGCGAGCGAGAGGAAGAAGAGCACGATGCCCACCATGAAAAGCGCGCGATAGTGGATGCTGCCGCTGGCAACTTCGCCCATTTCCTGGGCGATGATGCCGGTCATCGTGTGTACCGGTTGGGTGAATACAGCGAGACCGGCCGAAAAATCAGGAATGGCGATGCGATTGCCCGCACAGAGCAGCACGATCATGGTTTCGCCCACCACCCGCCCAAAGCCGAGCAAGACTGCGGAAACAATTCCCGAGAGCCCGGCGGGCACGACGATTTTAATGATTGTCTGAAGGCGGTTGGCGCCGAGCGCAAACGAGGCCTCCTTAAACGAACGCGGCACGTTATTGATCGCGTCTTCAGCAAGCGTGAAAATTGTCGGCACAACAAGCAATGCGAGCAGACAGCCTGCCGTAAGGACGTTGAGTCGCTCAGCAATGGGAAATCCTGGCAGCCACGAGAGCCATGAAATCTGCGAGGCTGCGCGCAGAGCCTGGCCCAGGATTGCGATACCAAAGAAGCCCAGCACGACCGAGGGGAATGCAGAAATAAACTCGATCGCTGGCTTGATCAGGCGTTGCTCCGTGGGCGTTGCGATTTGATTGACATAGATGGCTGCACCGATGCCGAGCGGCACTGCGATCAGGAGCGCGACCACCGACACCATTAACGAACCAACAAAAAGCGGCAGGATACCGTACCAGTCCTGCCAGGAACTACCCGTCATCCAGTCGCGACCGAAAACAAAACTAGTAAACGCGGTGTATAGCGGCACGGGTTTGAGATAATCCCACTGCTCGAGCTGGCGCTCGCATCCCGGAAACTGCGCGATGTACTCGCCGGTCAGCTGCTTGAATCGCTCCATGCGTTTTTGCAACTCGGGTGTCGGCATCGCAGGAGCAGAAGCGAGTGCGGCGACCAGGGCGGCGGAGAAAGTCTTATTGACCTCTTTGTAAGCGGGGAGTGTACCGATGATCGGTTTGAGCTCTGTCTTGAAATCCACCGTGTCGATCACGACTCTGCTTGCTTTATCGGTTTTGCCCTCGGCAAGTAGTTGGGCGCGCTCAGTCTTCTTGTCCCCCGCGATGGTAAACTTCGTTTTGATCTCCGTCGCGATGTCAGTGAGGTCCGAAACGAGGCCGCGCAGCGGGTTGACTGTGTCGCTAAAAGTTCCCGAGAAATCGTCGAAGGCGGCGAGCTGGGTATTGGCGTCGGCCGATGAAAGGTTGCAATCCTTCGTCAGGTACGTGAGCGAGCGCAGCCGCAGGTCGGAAAGATAGCGGGTAAGCGCCGTATGGTCGCTCTCCTGCCGTCGCATCACATCGACATACTCCAGCCCGGCCTGCCGATAGACAGTGATATTTTTGTGGTTTTCACCAAAAAACTGGTAGCCTTCGCGAAAAAGAAAAAGCGTGATCAACGCGAGTACGAGCACTGCCACCAAGGCATTCCCACCAAAATAGGCTTGAATGCATTCGTCGAGCGTAAGCCCGAAAAAACGGGTGCGGGTCTTGACGATAGCAAAAGCCGGCGCCGGAGCTGTAGAGGTGGAAGTGGACATTTCGGACCGCGCGCGGCGGCTTGAGAAGGTCTGAGGCCCGCTCGATCTCTTCAAGTGGGCCTCTGTTACATTATGGAAACAATCCTCCGTTATTTCACGGAGACGAAGCCCACTTTGGAAACGATCTTCTGACCCGCCGGGCTCAGCGTGAAGTCGATAAACTTGGCGGCTTCGCCAGTCGGGTTGCCGTTGGTGTAATAGAAGAGTGGACGGGCAAAGGGATACTTCTTCTCCTGTACGTTAGCCGCGGTCGGAACGGCACCATCCACCCCCGCGGCCTTGATGCCGCCAGCACTAAGATAAGCGAGGCCGACATAACCAATGCCATTGGGGTTCTTGCCCACTTCGGCGGCGATCTGTTCGTTGCCGGCCATTTTCTGCGAGGAACCGGCGTAGTCGCGCTTGCTCATCGCGAGATCCTTGAACTCCGTGTAGGTACCCGAGGCGGTGTTGCGGGTATAAAGCGAAATCGGGCCGGGCTTACCACCCACAGCGCTCCAATCAGTGATGTCGCCCGTGAATATCTGCTCAATTTGCTTCTTGGTCAGTGAGCTGATCGGGTTTCCGGCATTCACGATCACGCCAATGCCGTCAAAGGCGATAGTCGTTGGTTTTAGGGTAACGCCCTTGGCCGAGGCACCGGACTCTTCGGTGGCTTTAGCCGGACGACTGGACATGCCAATTTGAGCGGTGCCATCGATGATGGCGGTGATGCCCGTGGTCGAACCTTCGGCCGCGATCTCAAACGAAACATCGGGATGTTGCGCCTTGTATTCCTCGGCCAACATTGGGGCGAGCTTGGCCCCGATGGTGTCGGAGCCTTTGATGACAAGCTTCTCCGCTTGGAGCAGAGAGGCGGCGCTGCAGAGCAGCGAAATCGCGAATAATGTTTTTTTCATGAGCATGTATTTCGAGGGTTTTGAAATGACCGGCCGGGAGATGCGTGTCGCAACGAACTTTTAATTAAGTCTAATCGGTGTTTTCACCGGACTGGGACAGGCAGCATCAAAAAACAAAGAGGCCCGCCGAATTACTTCAAGCGGGCCTCTGTTATAATCCTGCAACGATTACCAAATTAACGGATCGGCACAAAACCGACTTTACCGACAATCGCCTGACCTTCGTCGCTCAGGGTGAACTCGACAAATTTCGCAGCTTCCCCCGATGGCTCGCCGTTTGTGTAATAAAACGTCGGACGAGCATACGGGTATTGCTTCGCTAGGACCGTCTCTTTGCTAGGTGAGACACCACCGATCGCGACAACCTTGATTCCGGGTGTTTCGGTGTAGGCGAGACCGACGTAGCCAATACCGTTGGGGTTCTTGGATACTTCGGACGCAATCTGTTCATTACCGGCCATCTTCTGCGAAGAGCCTGCGTAGTCGCGCTTGTTCATCGCGAGATCCTTAAAGTCCTGATACGTGCCGGAAGCCGTGTTGCGGGTGTAGATCGAAATCTTCCCCGCGCTGCCACCGACCGCTGACCAGTCAGTGATGTCCCCGGCAAAGATTTGTTCAACCTGGCGCTTGGTCAGTTTGGCGACCGGGCTGTTGGCGTTCACGATCACGGCGATGCCGTCGTAGGCGACAATCGTGGGCCTGAGAGTCACGCCCTTGGCGCTGGCACCGGACATTTCCGTGGCCTTGGCGCGACGGCTGGACATGCCGATTTCAGCTGTGCTGTCGATGATCGCTGCGATACCTGTCGTGGAACCTTCAGCCGCGATCTCGAAGGAGACGCCGGGATTCTTGGCCTTGTATTCTTCGGCGAGTTGCGGGACGAGCTTCGCGCCAAGAGTATCCGAGCCCTTGATTACGAGCTTTTCAGCGCGAACCAAGCCGGTGACAGCGAAGGCTGCGGCGAGAATGAAGAGGGATTTTTTCATGGGAATATTTTTGAGCTAACGGGTAAGCTGGTGGCTTAGAAGTTAAGTTGAAGCTGGCTGCGAACGCCCTGCACTTTTGCCTTGGCCGCACCGCCGGTGACGGTGTCTTTCGACTCGCCGTAGATGTATCCAGCCTGCAACTTCACGTCGTTGCCGCGCAGATAGTAATTTGCACCGAGGAACAGTTCAGACATCTTGTCCATCGTGCCGCCGCTGGGAGCCGAGCGGATGCCGTCGCTGAGCGCGACGCCACGGTGATCGGAGTTCACGATCGCATACCGAATAACCGGCTCAAATTTGTCGATCATGTAGGAAGACTGCAGGGAATAACCGTTGCCTTTGGAGTTCTGCGTGGCGGAAACGCCGTGATGGTTGTCGCTGCCGAAATATTCGGCCTGCACATCAAATGCCCCATTGGTGACGTCGAAGAAAGCGTTGAAAACCGTCAGGCCGTCGCCCTTGCCCAGTCCCGTTGCAGCGGGGCCGCCCTGATCCGGCAAATAGCCGGCGGAAGAACTGACCGTGTAGGTCCAGGTTCCCGCAACTTTCTGCGAGAAACCGAGATTGCCCCAATAGGCGAAGTTATTGTTGGTGTTGGATCCCGCGCCAGCCACTCCGGAAAAGGTCTCGTCGCGCTCGGGATCGGTCAACGCGACATTGTAGAAGAGACCGCTGGGAAGCTTGCCGCCAACGAAGACACCGACGCGATAACTCCCCGCGCCAAGACGGCGACCATTGTTTGATTCGACAAAGTAGCGGGTGGCGGGCGAACGCTCGATGGCCTTCAAACTGCCGCTTGAGGTGTACCATTCTTCGAGGCCGAAAGGTACTTTGCGCAAACCGACATCAACCGCCAAAGTATCGTCTTTGCGCCATTGGATGAACGCTTGATCAAAGGTCGAACCGGCGAAGTCGTAATTGAAGTTTCCGGTCCAACCATTGCCTAAGGCTGCTTTGGCTCCGAGGTAAACGCGGCGCATGAAAAAGTGGTTGGTAGCAACAAGGCTCGTCGAGGCGCCATCAATCTTTCCGCCGAGATCGGCATATTGAACCTGGAGACGACCAGAGATCGAAAGGCCTACGGTGCTTTTGCCACCCGAAATAGTGGACACAACCGCAGCGCTCGAATCGCGGGCTAGCTCAGCGCGGAGATTTTCCGCCTCCTGATCGTTTACGATGCCTTTCTTGACAAGCAGATCCAGCAGCGGACCGCTGTCTTGAGCAAAGGCGGCAGAGGCCATGCTGATTAGTGCACTCGCGAGCAGCGCAAAACATTTAGTACGTGTAGTAGCCATACGGGTGATGAGAGGTTTGTCTTTGGTAAATACGCCGGCTGAACGACGACGTGGACCCATTTTGCCCGCTCAACGCTACAGGATTGTGGCGATCATGTTACGAACGTGTGAACTTCGCCACGTTTGGGAAAAAGATGTCAGCTCGTCACTGGCCACCCATCAAAACCCACGATACACCATTAGCATATTGCCCGTGCAATTTGACGAGATGCGCACGCCTAAAGCCCGACCCGATAAACTGGCTAGCCCCAACCCCTATTTAGGGCGACTTCGGCGGTTCGACAGGAACGGCGTTCTTAGCTGACTCCACGGCTGCAGGCAGCGGTGGCCCTTGCGGCTGAATAGGAGGAGGTAACACTGCCTCTCCCGGCATAGGAAGCCGCTCGTTTCGCTCAAGAGCCGCTGCGCGCTCGACGGCGGCTTTCTTAAACCGCTCCTCACGCTCCTTAATTATTTGCTGAAATTTGGACTGCTGCGCCGGATTCAATAGGCTCATGACTTGTGCATCAAGGCGGCTGGCGATCGCGCCAATCTGTTGGAAGGATTGCTCTCGCACCGTCCGAAACTCAGACTGCGCCTCCTGTAAAAGTGCGCTGGTCTTAATTTGCTGATCAGGCGTCAATTCAAGGCGGGTAACAAATTCCTTCTGCTTGCGCTTGGCCCAATCATCGATCGGGTGGTGCGGGGGTGGTGGGAAGGCTTCACCCGGAGAAGCAGGCCGGTTTTTCGCTTTCGTGCATGCAATACGCATTCCGACAAACGCACCCGCAACGCCTCCGGCAAGAAAAATGCACAGAAAGACAACGGCGGCTTTCAAATTTTTTTCCATGGTATCAGGAGGTAGTGAGGACCTCAGCCACTGGGTCGAACGGATCTAGATCGCCATCGGCAGTCAGCGAGATCGAGGAGTAGTTTGCCGCGATGCTGACTATCATCAGCGCTAAAGCCGCCCCCAGCGCCCGCCACCAAAAGGGGTTCACCCTAACACCCTCGACCGGTTGTTCGACCGCCAAAGCCAGCGCGGCTATACGCGTCGAAAAACCAAAGGGCGCAGCATCATCGTTCCTTTCCGGCGAATGACGCGCCGCAGCTGCAAGTCTCTGCCAGGCTGAACCGGAAGTTTTCATGAGCGTTCCTTTTTTTGTAACTGTTCGAAAAGTTTTTGCAATTTCCTCCGCGCACGAAATGCACGGACTTTAATTAACGACGTGCTCCAGCCGGTGAGCTGGCTGATCTCGAGCAGCGTTTTTTGCTCCAGATCGAGCATCTGAATGACAAGTCGGTCCGCCGGTTTGAGCTGTTCGAGCAGCTTCGCAACCAGCTCGCGCGCGGCGAGTGCGTCGTTGACCGAAACGTCGTTTTCGCTGGTCAGCACCGCGTCCAGCATGTCGGCCTCGTTCTCGGAAAGATCGGCCCAGCGGAACTCAGGCCTGCGCTTTTGCGCCCGCAAATGATCGATGCAAGTCGTGACAGCGATTCGCGACACCCAGTGCGGAAACGGGACCGCACCTTGAAACTGGCCGAGGCGCGTGAAGACTTTCATGAAGACCTCCTGAGCGAGATCCTCTTCGGCCACCCGGCGCGGAAGATGCGCTCGGACGATGCGGATGACCAGCGGATGCAGATGTTCGACCAGTTCGCGCGCAGCAATCTGGTCGCGGGCTCGAACACGGTCGAGACACGCGGCCAGATCAAACGCTGCTTCAACGTCGTCGGACATGAAAGGAAGGAAGGCGCGTCATACACGGGACGCAAGACGACGCTCTGTCGGGCAAGTTACCCGCAGAACCCGCTCCTTGACTTTGTCCAACGGGAGCCGATATCAACCGTAACTCCATGCGAAACATCGCACAGGCGCTTCGACTTACCTAGACGCACGATCCCAGACAGCTGCGTGTGCGGCTGATCGTGCGTCCCGCCTGTCCGCCTCCGTCCGCCACCGCTCTTGTGCGACGCGAGGTGTTTTAATCGTCCCTTCCAGTAAAAACGTTCAAAACTGTTTCGTTCATGCAATCTCCTCCTATCACGAAATACCGCCCTTTTCCTCCGGTAAATCTGCCCAACCGCCAATGGCCCAACCGGACGCTCGCTCGTGCGCCCATCTGGTGCAGCGTCGATCTGCGCGACGGCAACCAGGCTCTCGCCCAGCCGATGAGCATCGATGAGAAGATCGAATATTTCGACCTGCTCGTGAAAATCGGCTTCAAGGAAATCGAGGTCGGTTTCCCCTCCGCTTCCCAGATTGAATTCGATTTCATCCGACGGCTCATTGACGAAAAGCGCATTCCCAACGACGTCGCCATCCAGCTCCTCTGCCAGTGCCGGGAGGAGCTGATCAATCGCTCCTGCGAAGCCGTCGCCGGTGCGAAAAACGTTATCTTTCATCTCTACAACTCGACCTCGCCCGCGCAGCGCCAGTACGTCTTCAACGCCGACAAAGCCGAGATAGTCCGTATCGCCACGCATGCGACCGGTCTGGTGAAAAATTTCGTGCGCCCGCTCGCCGCCGCCGGGACCAAGCTGCGCTTCGAGTACTCGCCTGAGAGTTTCACCAGCACCGAGCTGGATTTCGCGCTCGAGATCTGTGAAGCCGTCACCGACGTCTGGCAGCCCACGGTCGCGGACAAGATCATCCTCAATCTGCCCGCCACGGTCGAATACGCGACGCCCAACGTGCATGCTGACCAGATTGAATGGATGTGCACGCACCTCAAGCGACGCGACCGAACCATCGTCTCCCTCCACACGCACAATGACCGCGGCACCGGCGTCGCCGCGACAGAACTGGCGATGTTAGCTGGGGCGGACCGCGTTGAAGGCACGCTCTTCGGCAATGGCGAGCGCACCGGCAATCTCGACATCGTCACGGTCGCCCTGAACCTCTACACGCACGGAATTCACCCGGGCCTGGACTTCAGCGATATCAATGGGATCCGCGAAGTTTATGAGCGTGTGACCAAACTCGAGGTGCCAGCCCGCCTGCCGTACGCAGGCGAGTTGGTCTTTACCGCGTTTTCCGGCTCGCACCAGGATGCGATCAAAAAATCGTGGGAAAAGCAGCGCCCCGGTGAACCTTGGGACGTGCTCTACATCCCACTCGATCCGGCCGACATCGGACGCAGTTACAAGGCGATCATCCGCATCAACTCGCAATCGGGAAAAGGCGGGGTCGCCTACATTCTGGAAAACGAGTTCGGCCTCCAGCTGCCCAAGCTCATGCACAAGGAAATCGGCAAGATCATCAACGATCTCGCCGATGCCAAGGGCACCGAGCTCACAGCGCAGGAAATCTACGACACCTTCGTCCGCGAATACATTGAGCGCACGACACCGGTGGCGCTGGAGGTTTTCAAAAGCACCGAGCGCGATGAACTCGTGACTTGCGAGGCCTTGGTGCGCCTGAATGGACGCTCGAATAAACTGCAAGCGCAAGGTAACGGACCGATCGACGCCTTCGTGCGCGCGCTCGGCGATGCCGGCGTGCCCAAATTCGAAGTGCTCAGCTATGCCGAACATTCGCTCGGCAAGGGCGCCCAGGCCCGAGCCATCTCGTATATCCAAATCAAGATGGAACGTGGCAACACATTCTTCGGCGCGGGCGTGGACACCAACATCGAGCTCGCCTCTATCAAGGCGGTCGTCAGCGCCCTCAACCGGGCACTGACGAAACTTTAGTGCATTTCAAATAAAGCTGTGACTGTAGCCGCTGCCATCAAACAGCGGTGAACAGTGGAAGCGCGTAAATCCGCATCTTGATGGACGCGGCTACAAAACGTTATAACTGCACGGTAACGGTGATCTTCGCCCGTCCTTACCAGCCTGCACCCTTGGTCTGCGTCTGCACGCGGACCAAGAACATGTTTGCCGTAATGTAGAGGGCAGAACCGTCCCCACCCCAGTTACAATTGCTGGTCGGCTCGCCCGTGATGAGCCGGCCCAGCAGTTTTCCCGCCGGTGAAATCACCAAGATTCCGCCAGGACCCGCGCTCCAAACGTTGCCTTCGCGATCGACCTTCATGCCGTCGCACAGCCCCGGCGCACCAGCATCCTTGAGTGGTTGCGCATTGTAGAAAACACGTTCGTTCGCCAGCGTGCCGTCTGCTTGGACGTCGTAGCCCATCACGCGCGTCGCCTTCGGATCGCTCACGGTCACGTAAAGGATTTTTTCGTCTGGCGAAAAACCAAGGCCGTTGGGACGCGTGAGATTTTTGAGCACCGCTGTAATCTTACCGTCGGATGTGAGATGATAGACGCCGTTGAACGAAAGCTCCTTTACTGGAGACTGGTCCTCGCCTTTGAGACCGTAAGGAGGGTCGGTAAAATAGAAATCCCCGTTCTTTCGCTGCACGATGTCGTTCGGGCTGTTGAAGCGTTTGCCCTCGAACCGGTCCACCAGAACCGTGTAACAGGTGCCATCGTAGCGGGCGATGCGACGCTCGCCCTGCTGACAAAGAATCAGCCGGCCTTGCACATCACGCGTGAGTCCGTTGCTGCCGCACTCGCGAACTCCCGGGCGCGGTTCCATCATGCCACTCGGTTTCAAAAAAATCTCGGCCGTCGTCATGCCGGGCTTCCACCGGTAAGTGATATTCTGCGGCACGTCTGAAAAAAGCAGCGCTCCATCAAACCAGACCGGACCCTCAGACCACGAGAATCCTTCGGCCAATTTTTCAAACTGGGCCGTCGGCGCGATGACCTGGTCGAATGCCGGATCAAGGCGCTCGAAGCGAGGATGGAAGGGATGCGACGGTTGAGCCACCGCGCACAGCCAAGGCAGCGCCAACAAAATAGCAAAATGGGGTTTCATGGCTTGAACGAATACGAGGAATTGTTGGGTCGGCAACCACGTTCAGGAAGAGTGGCCGGACCGGTTTTAAATTCGCCGTCTTGCCCCACCCCGCCGGTCGCTGCACACTGCCGCCTTCATGAAGTTCACGCCCGCCAAGCCGCCGCTCACCGGAGAGACCCTCGAGTCACTCACCGCCCGCCTTCGTGAACGCGGCGAACCCGTTTTCCGGGCCAAACAAATCCTGGAATGGCTCTATAAGAAACGCGCCCGGTCGTGGGATGAGATGACGAACCTGCCCAAATCGCTACGAACCTGGCTGGCCGAGGCTTTTGAATTGATGCCCGCCACGCTCGTGCTCAACAAGCACTCGGCCGACGTCACGGACAAACTATTGCTGGAACTCGCCGACTGCTCGCTGATCGAAACCGTCATCATCCGGGCGCCGCAGGACGGCGTCGGTATCGATCATTCACGGAAAACAATCTGCATTTCGACCCAAGTCGGTTGCGCGATGGGCTGCGTCTTTTGCGCGAGCGGACTTGCCGGTCTCAAGCGCGACCTTTCCGCAGGCGAAATCGTCGCCCAGCTCTTGCAGGTCTGTTATTGTGAGGACGGTCGAACGCAGCGGGCAAAAGCCGAACTGGTCCCTTTCGACAATCTGGTCGTGATGGGCATGGGCGAACCCCTGGCCAACTACGACGCGCTCATCCGAGCCCTGACCATCGTCAATGCCGACTGGGGTCTGGGTTTCGGCGCACGCCGCATCACGATTTCAACCAGCGGCCTGGTGCCGAAGATCATTCAACTGGCGGAAGAGCCGTTGGGATTCCGCCTCGCGATCTCCCTTCACGGCGCGACCGATGAAGTCCGTGAGAAGATCATGCCGGTCAACAAAGCCTACCCACTGGCCAAGCTCCTGCCCGCCGCCAAATTATTCTCCGAGGTCCATGGCCGCATGATCACCCTGGAATTCATCTTGATCGAAGGCGTGAACGATTCCATCGAGCAGGCCGGTGAACTGCGAGACATCGCGCGCGACCTGCATGCCCACGTGAACTTGATTCCTTACAATACCGTTGAAGGGCTGCCCTGGAAGCGCCCCGCCGAAGGCCATCTGGAGGATTTCGCCGACGTCCTGCGTGCCGCCCGTGTATCCGTTACCTTGCGACACGAAAAAGGTCACGATATTGATGCCGCCTGCGGGCAGCTTCGGTTGAAAACCGAAACCGAACGCACCTCAACCGGGAGTTCCTCCTCCACGCTTCCAGCTACGGCGCAGACCAACTCCTCTCCGGTGGAATGACCAGAAAGCGCCCCGCCCCACCCTCGCACAATTCAGCCCTTTACAACGTATCGTCAGATCCGCATACATTGATACGTCATGGTAAACGACCGTCCTATCTCCGAGCTTTTTTCACTCGCACGGCCCTTGTGTTCGCTGGAATTCTTTCCGCCCAAAGACGAGATGGGCATGCAGGCGCTTCGTGACACGGCGGCTGCGTTGAAAAAACTGTCGCCCGATTTCGTCTCCGTCACCTATGGCGCAGGCGGCAGCACGCGGGAACGTACGATCCAGATCAGCACGATGTTGCGCGGCGAATTCGGACTCACTGTAATGCCCCATCTCACCTGCGTCGGCCATTCGCGGGCCGAACTCAACGATATCGCCGACCGTCATCACGCCGCAGGTATCCGCAATCTCATGACGCTCCGTGGCGACCCGCCGAAAGGCGCGGACGAATTCAAAGCCGCGCCTGACGGACTCAGTTATGCCAACGAGCTCGTAACCCTGCTTAAGTCGAAGCACAGCGATTTTTGCCTCGGCGTCGCCGGGTATCCCGAAAAACACCCGCAGGCTCCTTCGTTCGAAATCGATCTGGAAAACCTAAAGCGCAAAGTGGACGCCGGCGCCGCGTTCGTCACCACCCAGCTCTTTTTCGACAATGATGTCTTCCATCGCTTTGTTGATCGTTGCCGCAAGGCCGGCATCAACGTGCCCATCGTTCCCGGCATCATGCCGCCGCTCTCCTTGAATCAAGTGCGCCGCATGACTCAGCTGAGTGGTTCGGCTGTGCCGGCAAAGCTCACGCGTCGGCTGGAAGCAGCCGGAGAAAATGCCGACACCGTCGAGTTTGTCGGGATCGACTGGGCCCTGACCCAAATCCGCGACCTGCTGGCTCACGGCGCGCCCGGTTACCATCTCTACATTTTGAATCGGGCCAAGGCCGCGCTCGCCCTCGCCGCCGGGCTGGCGGCTTAACGCCGCGTGCTCAGGCAATGGCGTCGATGTGGGCTAGGAACGGCTGTTGAACCGCCGAGTGCGCCGAGCACGCAGAGAGAAACAGAGGTATTACTGCGCCAAAATGGTTCGTCTTTCCCCCATCAATTTAACGCAAAGCTCGCCAAGAAAATGCTGACGCAAAGATCGCGAAGTAGCCCCTCGGACCTTTGTGCTCCTTCGCGATCTTGTTGTTCAAAACTCCCATTGCCGACTTCTCCGTAGTGCCGCAGCGAAGCGGTGAATGCTTCCTGTACAGAATCGTTACTGAAGCTGCTATCTCTGCGCATGCCGTGCCTCTGCGGTAAAACCAAACTGCGTTTTCTTTAGCATAAAAAACGGCAGCGGGTGTCTCGCGAAGGGGCGAAGGTGGCGAAGACGATGAGGCAGCTTTTTAATCAGGCCGTACACCTTCGTTTCCTTCGCAGACGTCGCGAGACCACAATGGCTGGATCGAACGGCTATGACATTATCTAAAATACACTAAACTGTTTTCTCTGCGCCTTCGGTATCCTCTGCAGTAAGGGCTGCTGCATTCCCAGGGTCAGTTTCGTTACACCGAACAAAGCAATAGCGACAACCATCCAAAGATTAATCGCACCACCGCCGCCCCCCGAGCTGCTTGAACCGCTGCTGGCCGCAACGCCACTGGACGAGCTTGAACTGCTCGAGCTACTACTGCTGCTGCTCGATGAGCTCGAACCCGAGGAGCTCGACGAACTTGAAGAACTGCTGGATGAGCTGGAAGAACTGCTTGAAGAACTCGAGGATGAGCTACTTGAGGAAGACGAACTGCTGGAGGACGAAGAACTACTGGACGAACTGGAAGAGGATGTCACGAGCGCGCGGACGTTCGACATCGCGGCTGCGTTGTCCGTCAGCACCTTGGCGTTGTAGGCGTACTTCGGATCCGTGCTCGGCAACCCAGTCGGGACCCCATTGTAAGAAATGTTGGGATTACTAAAATAGGAAATCCCTTGTCCCTTGTATGACATGATCGTGCCGTATTGAACGCCATTGTAGGTCAGGGTGTAGCCGTACCACCACTTGCCGTCACTGTCATATGCTCCATCTGTGTTGGTCGAAGATTTTACATCGGTCACACGATCATGCTGGCAGCCAAAATTGTGAGCCATTTCGTGCGCAACCGTCGAAAACCCGATGGGATTAGACCCGAATTTCCATGCGACGACCGCTCGGTCTGCCCCTATTGGAAGGGAGCCCGGCCCTGTTGTGTTATTCACCCAAGTGGGAGACCAAGCCAGTCCAACGGTCGCCGAGTTGCCACTAATGTCGGCTGAGCGCGGGCTGCCAATATAGAGAACTGCCTGATCTGCTCCATGAAGAACGCACTTCGCCGTCACGAACTGCCGCTGGGTATCGTCTGAAATTACTGACTTCGCTTGTGGTATATCAGAGAAACGATCGAGATCATCATTTATCGTCGTAGGTGCCGTGTAAGCAGGAATCGGATAAGACTTCACGAATCGCCATTGGAGATTGGTCACAGCGCTTTGCTGCAGGGCGTTGTTTGCAGAACTGAGGTAGGCCATGACCGTGGATTCAAAGGAAGTAACACTGCCTGCGTCGGCCAGCGTTGCGGCGTCATAGAAAAATATAACGTCGACGTAATTGATTCCTACCGTGGCAGCCTGAGCAACGAGCGGGGTGCTCGCGGTCGTCACCTCGCTTTCCGAAATCGCAGCCTGCGGGGTGGCCAGCATTGGGGGATTTCCACACCTTACGTTGGTGGCCGTGGTCAGGACCCGGACGCTGTCGCCTACGATGTGGACCTCGAAGCTATCCGCGGTCGGGATATCGAGCACGGCGTGAACTTCATTCTCCGTCGCCACAGTGACGAGAAATGCGCCGGTAAGTTTGTTGCGGCCATTCCAAATCGTGCGGCCGTTTTCCTCACGCACTGAATCCATTTCAAACTCCATCGGTGTATCCGGATAGGGTGCGATGGTGATCTTTTGCGGCTTGCATTCGCGCCAGTTTTTTACCGGTTGCTCAATGGTCGGCAGCACGTCGCGCAAACGGGTCGAGGTCGCAACTCGGGAAGCTTGCGGGGTGCTTCGCGCGATGTCCGGTCGATCTGCACCCTTGCGCGCCGGGTCGGCCCGACTGCTCCACCGCAACTGGGCTTGCTGCGCAGAGGAGGGGTAAGCGTGGCGCAAAAGAAAAAAAGCCGTGATGCCCAAAGCGAAGGCAACGAAAGCGGCGAGACTGAATCGCGAGAGAAATTTCATGGCGGCAAAGTGATATCGCCCCTTCTGAGGTCGGACTTTAACGCGCGACGCTGCGGTTTCGCCCCGGCCTTCGATCGAGGAATGCAGCGAACAATCTGCCGCAAGGGAGTTTGATGCAATCTTCTCGGGCATTTCGCTGGACCGCCGGGAGCTTCGGCAGCGTTTTATACGGTCTTTTGACCGGATGACGCCGGTTTTGCCGACTCGCCAACTTTACCTGAAAGTCGCCAGGAAATATTAACGCTGAGGACGTACGCGGCCGATCAAACGCAAAGAGCCAAGAGCCGCCAGCATCGCGAGCACCCAAGGTTCAATCGCCCCACCTCCGCCGCCACCTGCACTGCCACTGGCGGCCGGACTGCCAACCGACGGAGAAGAGGTCGCGCCACTGCTGCTTGAGGAACTGCTACTGCTTGAAGAAGAGCTGCTGGACGAACTTGAGCTCGACGAGCTGGAGGAACTGGAAGAGCTGCTGCTGCTGGAAGAGGAACTCGAGCTCGACGACGAAGAGGAAAGTCTAACCACGGCATTATTGCTCAACACCGAACCGCCGGCATTGGATACGCGCACCGTATAGGTACCTGCGTAGCCAGCCGACATGCTGGTACAGGAAAACAGAGCGCTGGTATTTCCCACGAGGGTGATGCCATCTCGCAGCCACTGATAGGAGAGATTGCTGCCCGAGGCTACGACTGAAAGCGTGAAACCGCTATTTAGCGCCACGTCCGTCTGGACCGCTGGCTGGGTAACGATGACTGGCGCTGCCACGGTAGCACCGCTGCTGCTGGAGGAACTGCTGCTCGACGACGAACTGCTTGAGCTGCTGCTCGACGATGAGCTGCTGGAGGAACTGGAACTTGACGAACTACTCGACACGCCCGAACTGGTGCCAGACGAACTGCTGGAAGAACTGGAGGAACTAGAACTGGAGGAAGAACTGCTCGACGAGGAGCTGGAAGAAGAGCTGCTGGACGAGCTCGAACTTGAAGAACTGCTGGAGGAGGAACTACTCGAACTCGAGCTCGAAGAACTACTCGAGGAGGAGCTCGAGCTGGAGGAGCTGCTCGACGAACCGCTCAGTGATATGACAGCGTTACTGCTCGTCACCTGGCCACCCGAATTTGCCACAACCACATTGTAGGTACCCGCCTTTGCCGATGTCATGCCGGTGCCTGAATAGGTAGCGCTGGTCGCACCCGCAATGGCCGCTCCATCTTTCCGCCACGCATAGGAAAGATTTGTGCCCACCGCGGCGACACCCAGAGAAAAACTGCCGCCGCTGGCCACGGATGCAGATTGGGGCTGCGTTGTGATCACCGGCGCAGCGGTACCGCGATAGCCAGCCATAGTCTGGGCCATGGCATTGATCACTC
>Ga0302323_100000113_pt1 | contig 56988 bp, 47 predicted proteins | sample Fen_T0_3_FD_201950 | JGI IMG/M metagenome (GOLD analysis project Ga0302323, IMG submission 201950) | Peat permafrost microbial communities from Stordalen Mire near Abisko, Sweden - Fen_T0_3 | ecosystem: Environmental > Terrestrial > Soil > Wetlands > Permafrost | place: Sweden: Abisko...
GCGGCTTCTCTGGGCAAGCACCGGGACGAAGGACAAGAAGGCCTCCGACGTCCTCTACGTCGAGGCGCTCGCGGCTCCTCTCACGGTCAACACGATGCCTGAAGAGACGCTGCTCGCGTTCGCCGATCACGGTTCGTTGGCGCCTTCGATCGGGTCCGGCCCGGACATGACCGAAGGTACGCCGGTGGCCGGGGTGAACAGCGAAAACGATGAGCTGCTCGCTAAGTTCAAGTCGGTCGGGGTCGACATCGACGATCTTGGCCGGCGGCTCCAGGAGCAGGGCGTGGAGGCCTTTGCGACCGCCTGGAAGTCTCTTCTAGCTCGGATCGAGGAGACCGCCGCGGCCCCAGTGGCCCGCTGATCTCGGGAATGGTCTGCGGCCCTCGGTCTCGTGGGAGTCTGCCCCCGATGCCCGACGAGTGCGCAGCGACGAATCGTGTTCGGCTGGTAGCGCCCGGAACGAGCAAAGGAGGCGCGATTTGACCGCTGGCAAGGCCCGAGCCGCGGGCAATCGGGCTGTTGATTGGTTCGTAGCGCGTATCGTGTCTCGACTGGCGGAGAACGAGGAGCTGACGCCTCATCCGACTCGCCCGACCGAACTGGGCGAGGTGCCGGCAGCCGCCTGGTCGCAGCTGGCGAAGTGCTGCGGCGACCTTACCTTCGAGCGGATGCTGATAATCCCCGGTACGCGGAAGCGCCCCCCGAGGTGGCGCCGGCCCGCGCTGCGAACCCGGGTCGTCGCGGTTGGCTCCAAAGCCGTCGGGCAGTGGACTGAGGACGACGGCGACGGCGCCGTCGAGTTCATACCGCTCGGCGATGTGCGGGCCATCGACGACAGGCTCATCTTGCTCTATGGACGTCTCTCGGTTATCGGGCAGCACAGCCGGATCGTCGTGCAGTACAACTCCGTGGCCAGACGACAACTCCGCGAAAGCATTCTGTGGCTACGGCGCAAAGTGGCCGGGCCCGAGTGCGCGACCCTGCGAAACTTCGTCTGGATCGGGGACAAGGGCGACGAGCGCCCCGAGAGGGAGCTCCCGCACAAGTGGGCGTACATGCTCGGCTGCCGCGACGATCTCCGCATCGACCCCCCGCCGAATGAGATGGTCGCGGTGGGCGACGTGACCCAGATCGGCCGGTCTCGCGGACCGGCGACTGGTATCGCCGTGCTTGGGCCGCGCGAGTTCGTGATTGCCGCCGAACCGCCGGACTCTCTCCGCGCTTCTCGCTATGGCGTCGATCTAACAGTTGTTCCGCGGTGCTTCCTGGGCGACGTTGGCTGGAGCCGCGGGAATCTGCTCATTCGGCTGCGCGAGGGTGACAACCTGCCGAGCGGCTCCTCTATCTCGCGGCCGCTGGACGAGCGGCTCTACCAGGCGATGCGACAATCCTTCGGCGACGCGGTCACCTGGGCCTGACGCCAACCCGGATTCGCCTATCCGGCCCGGCATCACAGCCTGGAACAGCGGCGATCGTGGAGGCAACGGCGGCGCGAGTTTTCGCCGGGCTGTCGCTCATGTGGCCTGACCGGCCTAGCGGCGTGCTTCCTGCCGGGATCCCCCCGGCCTTCTCGAAGTCGTACGAAGGGGCCCTCGATTTCTCGAGGGCCCCTTCGATCCGGTTGCCCGGTGAGTGACTGGGCTACTTGTAGAGAACGGCCTGAACGTCGGCGTTGTTGATGGTGGTCTTGTCGGCCCAGAGGAAGCCGGTGTCGACTACCTTGTCGAACGTGGTCTGGCCCTTGATGGCGAGCATGGCCTCAACGACGCACTTCGCGCCGATGCCAATGGGGTTCTGCTGGACGGCGCCGAACTCGAGGCCGGAGTTGATCGCGTCGATCTGCTTCTGGCCGGAGTCATAGCCGATGATGGTGAGCTTGGTCTGGTCGAGGTGAAGCTCGGTCACGGCGTTGAGGACGCCGCCGATGCTGCCTTCGTTACCACCGAAGAAACCGGTGATGTCGGGGTTCGCGGCCAGCATGGACTTGGCGAGGTCGGCCGACTTGGCCAGATCGCCACCGCCGTACTGGGGGCCGATGATCGTAATGTTCGGGTACTTCAACTTCATCTCATCGACGAAGCCCTTGGCGCGGTCGATGCCGGTGCGGCTGGTCTGGTCGTGAATGATCACGCCAACCTTGCCCTTACCACCGAGCTTGTCGCCCATCTTGTCGGCGGCGAGCGCCGCAGCGGCGATGTTGTCCGTAGCGACGGTCGTGAGCGGAATGGTGCTATCGACGCCGGAGTCGAAGGCGATAACCGGAATCTTCGCGTCCGCGAACTTCTGGAGCGTCGGGCCCGCGGCCTTGCTATCGAGCGCCGCGAAGCACAGCGCAGCCGGCTTCTTGGCGAGCTCGGCACTCAGCATGTCCAACTGGGGCTGGACATCAGACTCGGTGTTGGGGCCGATGAAGTTGACGGTCGCGCCTTCCTTGGCGCCCTCGTCCGTGGCGCCCTTCTTGACGGCCTGCCAGAACTGATGCTGGAAGCCCTTCGAGACGATGGAGATGTATGGGAGGGCTGCGGTGGTCGCGCCCGTTGTCGCGGCCGCTGTCGCGCCCGTTGTCGCGGCCGGTGCGGTGGGCGTCGCGGTCGCACCGCTGCACGCGGCAAGCGCGAGCGCTAGCACGGCACTTAGGCTAAGCAGTTTCTTCATTGAACTCCTACCTCACTCCACTATTTTGGGTTCTACCTTCTGTCAGGCCCTAGTGGGCCCGACTACGAGGCCGACGGAAGTTGGGTACCTACGCCCGTTGACGGCGGCGCAGGTTGTCGATGTAGACCGCGGCGATCAACACGACGCCTGTCACGACGATCTGCCATTCCTGGGCAACGTTTACGAACTGAAGCCCGTAGGTGAGCACGTAGACGATGAATGCGCCGATGATGGTCCCGGTGATCGTGCCCTCGCCGCCGCTCAGGGAGGTCCCGCCGATGACGACCGCGGAAATCGCGGCGAGCTCGTACCCGAAGCCCGTCGCGGGCTGGGCCGAGCCCAAGCGGGCAGCAGACAGGACGCCCGCTAGCCCCGCGAAGAGACCGCAGACGACGTAGACGAGGATCTTCCAGTTGGCGACGTTGACGCCGGAGAGGCGTGCCGCCTCCTCGTTGCTGCCAAGGGCGAAGGTGTACCGACCGAGGGCCGTCTTCCCAAGGACGAAAGCGGCGATGACGGCGGCCGCGAACATGATGATGGCGATGATCGGGATGCCGAACTCGCCCGAGACTTTGATCCCGAGGACGTTGCCCATCACGCCCGACTGGAACTCGGGGTTGTCCGGGAAGTAGATGGGCCGCGTTTGGGTGATGACGAGCGAGAGTCCACGCGCGACGTTGAGGATGCCCAGCGTTGCGATGAACGGCGCAATCCTGAGGCGGGCGATCAGCACTCCGTTGGCGAGGCCCATCAATCCGCCCGTGAGGACGCCTACCAGGATGCCGACCGGCACTGGCAGATGCTGGCTAGTGATGGCGACCGCCGTCATGACCATCGAGATTGTCATGACGGTGCCTACCGACAGATCGATGCCGCCCGTAATGACTACGAAGGTTTCGCCGAGCGCCATGATGCCGACCACGGCCGTCGCGACGAGGATGTTGACGAAGTTTTCGAAGGTCAGGAAGTTCGTCCCGATGAGAATGCACCAAGCCTGGAAGAAGAGGATCAGCACGATCAGCGCGCCGAACGCCAGGAACCGCTGGAAGAAATCGGCCCTGATCACGGCACTCGATCGACCGGCCGGCATGGGAAGCCCTGGAGCCGTACTCACATCTAACTCCTGATCTAGGCGGCTGCTTCGCGCTGTGTCGCGAAGGTCATGATCTTCTCCTGAGTAGCTTCCTGGGCGGTCAACTCGCCCGTGACTCGGCCTTCACACATGACGACGATGCGATGGCTCATGCGGAGGATTTCGGGCAGATCCGAGGAGATCATCACGATGGCCTTGCCCTCGTGCGCCAGCGCGTTGAGCAGGTGGTAAATCTCGCTCTTCGCGCCGACATCGATGCCACGCGTCGGCTCGTCGAAGATCAGGATCTCCGTGTCGGCGGTAAGCCACTTCCCGACGACGACCTTCTGCTGCGTTCCTCCGGAGAGGTTGCGGACCTTCTGGTTCAGGCTCGGCGTCTTGATGGCCAGACTCTTCACCTGATGCTCGGCCGCCACCCGGGTCAGGGCAGTCCGCACGATCCCCAGCCGGCTCACGAACTGCTGAAGCGATGCCATGACGAGATTCGTCTCGACGTTCAGCCCGAGCGCCAAGCCGTACCGCTTGCGATCCTCGGAAAGGTAGCCGATGCCGTGGCGGACCGCGTCGATCGGACCCGAGATCTTGACCTTCTTTCCGTGGACGAAGATCTCGCCCGAGTCGACGGGGTCGGCGCCGAATACGGCCCGGGCGACTTCCGTCCTGCCCGCGCCGACGAGCCCGGCGATCCCCACGATCTCGCCGCGATGGACGGAGAAGCTCACGTTCCGTATGGCACGGCCGCGGTTGAGGTTTCGAACCTCGAGGACCACCTCGGGATTCGTGACCTCAGGGACCTCCGGCGTAGCCTCGAAGATGGTCCGGCCGACCATCATCGAGATGATCTGCTCGATTGTGGCGTCGGCCGTGGCGATGGTGTTGATGACGCGACCATCGCGCATGACGGTCACGCGATCTGAGATCTGCTTCAGCTCCTGAAGTCGGTGTGAGATGTGGACAATGCCGACGCCCTCAGCGCGGAGCTGGCGGGTGATGCGGAAGAGTTCGTCGATCTCCCTGTCCGTCAGCGCGGCCGTTGGCTCGTCCATGATCAGGATCGAGGCGTTGAACGAGAGGGCCTTGGCGATCTCGACCATCTGTTGCTGCGCGACGGTGAGTGACGAGACCCGCTTGCGGGGATCGAGGCGGAGACGAAGCTTCTCGAAGAGGGCGGCGGCGTTCTCGTTGAGTCCCTTTTCGTCGAGGACGAACGGCAAGTGGCCCCGCGGCTCCCGCCCGACGAAGATGTTCTGGGCGACGGTCAGGTGCGGCATCAGGTTCAGCTCCTGATGGATCATGCTGATGCCGAGGCGCTGCGCGGTCGCGGTGTTCGGAATCTCGACCTCTGAACCCTTGAACTTGATGACGCCCGCGTCGCGCTTGTAGACGCCGTCGAGGATCTTCATGAGCGTCGACTTGCCGGCGCCGTTCTCGCCGACAAGGGCATGGACCTCGCCGGGGACGAGGTCGAAGTGGCAGTCTATGAGGGCGTGGACCCCGGGGAAGTCCTTGACTATCCCGCGCATTTCAAGGAGGGGTTCGGCCACGAAGGCGTCTCCTGCGGCTCGCTGTGACGGACGATGGGCAGAGGATCGGGGTCATACTCATGACTACGTATCAATGACGGCGTGTTCATGAGTACGTTTCCTGATAACGATAACATGTTGTGGTATCGGCATCACACGATTTGGGCGTCGCGCAAGAATCCGTCATCGCCCGGAGCGACGCTCGTGGCAAAGCGAAAGGGGCACCGGCAACCCGGCGCCCCTTTCGGTTAGACCTGCTGCGAAACCGCCCGGCCCGCCGCATACCGCTCTCTACTTGGCGATCGGCGCGCCGCCCCGGGCCGGGGCCGACCGCATGACGCGCTTGGGCAGAGTTTCGGTGCCGACGAGGGTTTCGTTGTCCTCGCCTCGGATGAACGCCTCAACGCGGTTGAAGGCGATGTCGTCGTGGAGCTGGATCGGCGGGCTCTTCTTGAAGTAGGCCGAAGGAGCCACGAGGGCACCCTTGAGGCCGCGATCCTTGGCGAGCTTCAGGCAGCGGAGAGCGTCGATGACGACGCCGGCGCTGTTGGGGCTATCCCAGACTTCGAGCTTCATCTCGCACTTGAGCGGCACGTCACCGAACGTCGTGCCCTCCATGACGATGTAGCAGTACTTGCGGTCGAGCAGCCACGGCACGTGGTCGCTCGGGCCGACGTGGATGTTGTCGGGATCGATCTCGTAGTCGAGCATCGAGGTGACGGCGTTCGTCTTGGAGATCTTCTTGGACTCGAGGCGCTCGCGCTCGAGCATGTTCAGGAAGTCCGTGTTGCCGCCGAAGTTGAGCTGGTAGGTGCGGTCGACCCGAACTCCGCGGTCCATGAAGAGGCGCGTCAGCACGCGGTGGCTGATCGTCGCGCCGACCTGGCTCTTGATGTCGTCGCCGATGATCGGCAGGCCCTTCTCGGCGAAGCGGCGCTGCCAGTAAGGCTCACGGGCGATGAAGACCGGGATGCAGTTCACGACGCCGACGCCGGCGGCGAGGGCCTGTTCCATGTACCACTTCGTCGCCTCTTCCGAGCCGACCGGGAGGTAGTTGATCAGGACGTCGGCCTTGGTCGCCTTCAGGATGCCGACCACGTCGGCCGTGGGCCCGGGGGCCTTCTCGATGATCTGGGAGAGGTACTTGCCGAGGCCGTCGTGGGTCATGCCGCGCTCGACCTTGACGCCGATGTGCGGGACCTTCTGGAAGACGATGGTGTTGTTCGGCTTCTGGTAGATCGCCTCGGACAGGTCCTTGCCGACCTTGTTCTTATCGATGTCGAAGGCGGCGACGAACTCGATGTCGCGGACGTGGTAGCCGCCGAGGTTGACGTGCATGAGACCCGGGATGAAGTCGGTCTCAGCCGCGTTCTCGTAGTAGTAGCGGCCCTGGATGAGGCTGCTGGCGCAGTTTCCGACGCCGACGATCGCGACGCGGATCTTCTTGGCCTTCGCGGGCGTGGCCGGCGCGTTCGCGGCGTCGCTGCTGATCTTCTCGCTCACTTTGGTTCTTGCTCCTCTTTGCGAAGCTGCGGGCGCGGGCCCGTCACGGTGCCACAACAATGGGCCTTTATATAAAGGCTTGTTGATGCTAAGTCGCCGGCATCCGTGTGTCAAGGCGCCCGAGCAGCGTTGCGGAGGTCTACCCTACCGCCGTGGCGAGCCGGCGAGACCGTGCGATCAGGATGCCGAGGACGATCACCAGACCGCCGACAACCTGTCCGACGACGATTGCCTCGCCCAGGAAGAAGGCGGCCATGATCACCGCGAATCCCGGAACCAGGAACTGGAAGAACATCACCTGCGTCGGCCCGAGCACCTTGATTGCGGCAAACACCACGACGTTCGCCGCCGCGGCAGGAAGCAGGGCGCAATAGGCGAAGAGACCGAGAGTGCCGAGACCAACCTGCGAGACATCGAAATGCGGCAGCTGGATCAGCGCGAGGGGCAGCATCCCCAGACAGCCGAATCCGATCGCCCACGTGGCAGTCCTCAACGGCGAGTGGCGTCGCAGGACCGGAGCGCCGAAAGACACGTAGCAGGCCCAGCAGACAGTGGCAACGAGTGTCATCAGGTCCCCGCCGGAGGCTCCGGTGAACCCAAAGCCGTGCGTGGCCGCGACGACGCCCAACGCCCCGCAGAAAGACACGGCGGCACCGATCGCCTTTGCCGGCGAGAGCGTGTCGGACCCGACGGCCGCGGCGATGAGCATTGTCGAGACCGGTGTGGCCGCGGTCAGCAGGGCCGAGTTGGCGGCAGTCGTCTGGCCAAGCGCGGAGGCCCACAGGTCCTGATAGAGGCCGAACCCGGCAAGGCCGAGAAGGGCCAACGGAAGAACGTCTCTCCGAGGGAGCGAGACGCTACCCTCGCGCCAGCGGAGGAAGGCAAGCAGGACCAGGAAGGCCGCGCCGAAGCGGCAGAACGCGAAGACGATCGGCGGCACATCGGCGATGGCGGCTTTGACCGCGACCACGTTGGCGCCCCAGGTGAGCATGACGAAGAGCGTCGCCACCTCGGCACCGAGGCGAACCCGCGTGCTCGGGCTTGCGCTTCCTGCCAGGGCGGCCTCACGGACGTCGGCAACAGTGGGTTCTGTCGGATCGATCATGGCCGCGGCGGACGGGGCGGACACGCAATCGCCCGGGCGTGCGGCCCGGGCGAGCGGATCGGATCGAAGGCGGCCGGCGTCAGACGGCGTCCTGATCCAGCTCGAGCGACTCCTCGTCACCTTCTTCGGTGAGCTTGAGCCAGACGAACAGACCCGCCAGAACGATGAGCGGGATGACCAGCAGCGCGGCGAGCGTGACCAGCACGAGCACCATCAGAATCTTCAGGATCTTCATGGCTCTACCTCACATACCCGCTTCGGACCTGCCTCGGCTCGCTCAAACCCCGGGCTCGGGCTTGGGCGCCTTCTCGCCTCGGAACTCCGGAGCCGAGGCGATCAGAGAATCGACCTCGTCGCGCGTAAACTCCGCGATCACGTGTCGACTGCCGGTCTGCGTCCACATCAGCAGCCGAAGGACGAAGGCGCCGTCCTGTTCGAAGAAGAAGACGTCGCGCGGCTTCTGTTCATCGACATATCGACCGACCACGCGGAACGCCTGCTCATAGTAGCCCGACTGCCCCCAGGTGACCGCGCGCTGCTGGTTGTCGCGCCTGGCGTGGCCCTCCTCCATGAAACGGGCGATATCGTCGTCGAGGAACGTGAAGGTTTCCTTGGCCTGCTGGCCGAGGTGTTCCGACCACTGGCCGGACGACGACGTCTCCACCACCATTCCCTGGACTACGAAACCGTCGGGCGCCTCCACCAGCAGGACCTCTTTCATGCCTCGCTGGTCGAGGAAGGCGCCGATCGAGCGCAGCACTTCCTCGTAGTTCTGGCGAGGACTCCCGTCGTAGATTCGCATCTGCTTCCTCGCGTTGGGCCGGGCTAAGAGACCGCGGGCATACCCTTTCGGTCGACAACGCCCGACTTCGCCGTCGCGGCGCCGCCTGAGGGCCGAGTGTAGCAGTCTCCATAGCAGGATCAACTGCGTTCGGACGGAGCCGATCCGCGCTACGCCGCCTTCCGGGCCCACGGTTGCGGAGCCCTGCCACCCGCACAGACCGGTGCCCCGGGTGGCGGAATGGCCCGCGCATCGGGGACCGACGACCCTCGCCAGAGGTTCCCGGGCCGCGGGTCGGTAGAATGAGCGTCGTCAAACGGTCCGGATCCGCTGCCCGCATTCGGTTCCCCGTTGGGATCGATCGCCCGCGAGCGCACCCCGGCCCCGACGAGCCGCGTCGTGCGGACGCGTGTCGAGCTCGCCCAAGTCTTCAAACGCAAGAGATCGGGAGCGGAATTCGAATGACGGAAGTGGCCGGGAAGCTGGACCAGCTTGCGATCGACACCATCCGGACCCTATCGATGGACGCCGTCCAGAAGGCCAACTCGGGCCACCCGGGCGCGCCGATGGGAATGGCCCCGATGGCATACACGCTGTGGACTCGGTTCCTCCACCACTCCCCCGACGATCCGAGCTGGCCGAACCGCGACCGTTTCCTTCTCTCGGCCGGCCACGCCAGCATGCTGCTGTACTCGCTGCTCTATCTGACCGGCTACGGGCTCACGATCGAGGATCTGCAGTCGTTCCGCCAGTGGGGCTCGCTGACTCCGGGTCACCCGGAGCACGGCCACACGAAGGGCGTCGAGGCCACCACAGGCCCGCTGGGCCAGGGCTTTGCCAACGGCGTCGGCATGGCCATCGCCGAGCGCCGCCTCGCGGCCGAGTTCAACCGCCCCGGGCACAACCTGATCGACCACTTCGTGTACGTCATCTGTTCGGACGGCGACCTCCAGGAGGGCATCGCGGCCGAGGCCGCGTCCCTGGCGGGCCATCTGAAGCTCGGCAAGCTCGTCTATCTGTACGACGATAACCACATCCAACTCGACGGCCCCACGGCCCTCGCCTTCTCCGACAAGACCCTCGAGCGCTTCGACTCGTACGGCTGGCACACATCGCGGGTCGAGGACGGCAACGACGTGGCCGCCATCGCGGCCGCGATCGGTGCGGCGCGGGCCGACGAGCGGCCGAGTCTGATCGCCGTGCGAACGCATATCGGCTACGGGGCGCCGACCAAGCACGACTCCCAGAAGGCCCACGGCGCGCCGCTGGGCGAGGAGGAGGTACGCGGGGCCAAGCAGTTCTACGGCTGGGACCCGGACAAGCACTTCTTCGTTCCGGACGGGGCGCTGGCCCTGTACCGCGAGGCCGTTCCGGCGGGCCGGAAGCTCGTCGCGGAGTGGAACGAGGCACTGGCCGGCTACGCCCGCGACTTCCCGACGGAAGCGGCCGAGCTCGAGCGGCGTCTGGCCGGCAAGCTCCCGAACGGCTGGGACAAGGGCCTCAAGAGCTACCCCGTCGGCGACGGACCCGCGACACGCAAGGCCAGCCAGGAGGCGATCCAGGCCCTGGCCGGGTCGCTGCCGGAGCTCTTCGGCGGCGCGGCCGACCTTTCTGAGTCGAACCTGACCGACGTCGAAGGCGCCGGCGTTTTCGAGGCCGACCAGCCGGCCGGGCGCAACATCCGCTTCGGCGTCCGCGAGCATGCCATGGGCGGCATCGCCAATGGCATTGCCCTGTACGGCGCGTTCATCCCTTACGTCGGCACGTTCTTGACGTTCAGCGACTACATGCGCGGCTCGGTTCGGTTGGCAGCCCTGTCCCGCCTGCGCGTGGTGTACGTCTGGACGCACGACTCGATCGGCCTGGGCGAGGACGGGCCGACCCATCAGCCGATCGAACAGATCGCCGCCCTGCGGGCAATTCCCAACATGACAGTAATGCGCCCCGGCGATGCCAATGAGACGGCCGCGGCCTGGGCATGCGCGATCGAAGTGTGCGACGGACCCACGGCCCTCGCTCTCAGCCGTCAGAAGCTGCCGATCCTCGCCGGCACGGCCGAGAAGGCGCGCGAGGGAGTGGCCCGCGGCGGCTACGTCCTCCGCGACGCCTCGGGCGACGCCGCGAAGCCGGACCTGGTCCTCATCGGGACCGGCTCGGAGTTGCAACTCGCGATGGCCGCGGCGGAGGCCCTGGAGAAGGAGGGCATTCGGAGCCGCGTCGTGAGCCTGCCGTCCTGGGAGCGTTTCGAGGCGCAGGACGCGGCCTATCGCGAGGCCGTCCTGCCGCGCGCCAGCCGCAAGCGTGTCACGATCGAAGCCGAGAGCCCATTCGGGTGGGAGCGCTACGCTGGAGACGACGGCGTGATCGTCGGGATCGACCGCTTCGGCGCCTCGGCTCCCGCGGAGAAGATATTCGAGGCCTTCGGCATCACCGCGGATCGGGTCATAGAGCTGGGCCGCAAGGTCGTCCGCGAAGGGCTGCGCGGTCGGATGGTTGCGACCGATTCCGGCTCGGGCAGGCACTGAGAGGAGACCGATGCGCATCGCACTTGCCGGTGACCACGCCGGTGCGGAACTCAAGAACGAGCTTCTGACGCGCCTGGCACCCCTGGGCCACGAGCTGATCGACCTCGGTGGCGACGGAACCGACCCCGAGGATGACTACCCGGACTACAGCCTGGCCCTCGCGAAGGCGATCTTGGCCGGCAAGGCCGACCGCGGCATCCTGGTCTGCGGCAGCGGCGTCGGAGCTTCCATCGCCGCGTCCAAGATGCCGGGCATTCGAGCGGGACTCTGCCACGACACGTATTCGGCGGGTCAGGGCGTCGAGCACGACGACATGAACGTGCTCGCCCTCGGGGCCCGGGTCATCGGCGTGGAGACGGCCGTCACCTGCGCCAGATCCTTCCTGGCGGCAACGTTCAGCGGCGAGCCGCGCCACGTCCGGCGGGTCGGGAAGATCCGCGCCATCGAGCGAGAGGCGGCCCGGCTGGAGGCCGCCAAGCCAGCCAGATAGCAGCGATGGAGCCGGCGAAGCCGGCCGCGTTCCGCCAAACAACCGGATAGCGATGAGGCATTTGCAATGACCGACCCGAAGGCACCGGGATCGCTGGCCCTCGATCTGACACTTGGGGACACCGGGCTCCAGGCGGCGCTGGCCACAGCGCGGGCGCAGGCCGTCGGCGAAAACTGGGCCGATCGGGCCATCGGTCGGCGCGATCCCTCCGTCTGGTCGGCCGACGACCTCGTGCAACGCGCCGTCGCCACGCGCCTCGGGTGGCTCGAAGCGCCGTTCCACTTTGCGGACGAGACGGGCGAGCTGGTGGCCTTCGCCCAGGCAATTCGGGACCAGGGATTCACCACTGCCGTCCTGGGCGGTATGGGCGGGAGCAGCCTCGCCCCCGCGCTGCTGACTCAAGTGTTCGGCACGGCTGCGGGCGCCACGCCCGTTCGCGTCCTGGATTCGACCGACCCAGCGGCGGTTGCGGCGACCCTGGACGACCTGGACCCGACGCGCACGCTGTTCATCGTTTCGACGAAGTCCGGCACCACAGCCGAGTCCCTCTCGTTCCAGGCATACCAGTGGCAGCGAACCGATACCGCCCTCGACGCGGCCGGAGTCGGCCGGCCCACGCAGCCGGGCGACTTCATGGTCGCGATCTCGGACCCGCACAAGAGTGTGGAATCGATCCCCCACCACGACCAGCTGCGGGAGGTCTTCCTCAACCCGCCCGACGTCGGCGGACGGTATTCAGCCCTGACCTACGTCGGCCTTGTTCCGGGTGCGCTCCTCGGCCTGGATCTCGACGAGCTTCTCCGTCGCGCCCGCGACATGGTGGTCGCCTGCGGGAATTCGGACCCGGCGAGCAACCCCGGCCTGGCCCTTGGCCTGGCGATGGGCGTCTTCGCGAAGAACGGGCGCGACAAGCTGACCTTCGTGATCGACAGTGAGCTCGCCGCGTTTGGGCCGTGGGTCGAGCAGCTGATCGCGGAGAGCACCGGCAAGGCACCGATCCACTCTGCGGATGGGCCAGGCGTCGGCGTCGTTCCGGTGGACGGCGAGCCGCTTGCTGCCGTCGCGGCGTACGGCAACGACCGCGTCTTCGTCCGAATTACGCTCGCGGGTTCGGCCGGGCCGGATCGGTCGATCGGTTCGAACGTGGACGCTCGCCTCGCCGAGCTGGCCGCGGCCGGCCACCCCGTTATCCGCATTCCCGTCGGCTCGAAGATCGACATCGGCGCCGAATTCGTGCGATGGGAGGTGGCGACGGCGCTGTCGGGCGTGGTCCTCGGGATCGACCCGTTCGACCAGCCAAACGTCGAGGAGGCAAAGACAAACACCCGGGCCGTAATTGCCACGTTCGAGGACGGCGCGGGTCCATCGGGCGGCGGAAAGGCCACGGCCGTCACGGACGAGGCGGCTCTCAAGGGCGTCCTCAAGGGCGCGCTCATCGGCCTCGTGCCCAACGGGTACGCCTCAATCCAGGCATATATCGCCCAGACCCCGGAACGGGACGCCGCGCTGCGCAGCATCCGCACGCTCATCCGCGACAAGACCCGCCGCGCGACCACCGTCGGCTACGGGCCCCGTTTCCTCCACTCCACGGGCCAGCTGCACAAGGGCGGCGCCCCGATCGGCTGGTTCCTGCAGCTGGTCGCCGAGCACCCGGACGATCGCGAGATTCCCGGCAAGGCGTATTCCTTCGGCCAATTGATCGACGCTCAGGCAATCGGCGACGCCCAGACCCTCGAAGACCACAGGCTCCCCGTCCTGCGAATCAACCTCGGACCGGACCCCAACGCCGGATTGGCCGCTCTCGAGCAAGCGCTGAAAGCAGCGCTCAAGGAGGCGTAGAGCCATGGATGTCGGCTTCATCGGACTCGGCCGCATGGGCGCGAACATGGTCCGGCGCCTCGTCCTCGAGAAGCACCGCATCGTGGCCTACAACCGGACCGCCGAGAAGACTCGCGAGATCATGACCGAGGGCGCCGACGGCGCGTTCTCGCTCCCCGAGCTGGTCGGCAAGCTGGAGAAGCCGCGGGCCGTATGGGTCATGGTTCCGGCCGGCGACGCCACCGAGGCGATGATCGACGAGCTGCTCACGCTGCTGGCGCCGGGCGACACGATCGTCGACGGCGGCAACTCCAACTTCCACGACTCGGTCCGGCGCCACGCCAAGGTGGCCGAGCATGGCGTCAACTTCATCGATGCCGGCGTCTCCGGCGGGATCTGGGGCCTCCAGATCGGGTACTGCCTGATGGTCGGCGGCGAGCCGGAGCCGGTGAAACGGCTGGAGCCGCTGTTCCGGTCGCTCGCCCCCAAGGACGGTTACCTCCACGCCGGCGGACCCGGTGCCGGGCACTACGTGAAGATGATCCACAACGGCATCGAGTACGGAATGATGCAGTCCTACGCGGAGGGCTTCGAGATCCTCCACGCCTCGGACTTCAAACTGGATCTGGCGGCCATCGCCGACCTCTGGAATCACGGGTCGGTCGTTCGATCGTGGCTGCTCGAGCTGGCCGCCTCGGCGTTCTCGCAGGACCAGGATCTGACGCATCTGAAGGGCTGGGTCGCCGATTCCGGCGAGGGTCGCTGGACGGTCCAGGAGGCGATCGACAAGGACGTCCCTGCGCCGGTCATCACCCTTTCCTTGCTCAATCGCTTCCGCTCGCGGCAGGACGACAGCTACCAGGCGAAGGTCCTGGCTGCCCTGCGGAACGAGTTCGGTGGCCACGCCGTGAAGACCGAATAGGAAGCCACACCATGACCGCCCCGCGCCCGCCGAAACCTCCGTCCCGAGGGCCTCGCGCGACGAGCCCCGGCCGCGCACCGGCCGCGCCGCCGCCCGCCCGAACCGCTCGCGAGCTGCGCGAGGCGACTGTCGCCGCCCGGCGTCGGGCGCGGCCGGAAACCGACACGAACCCGCTTCGTCAGGGTTTGCGCCTGGAACGAGTACCGGACCCGTGTGCCTTCGTTCTGTTCGGAGCCACGGGCGATCTGGCCCATCGCAAGGTCGTGCCGGCCCTCTACCAGCTGTGGCGGACCAACTTGCTGCCGGCCGAGTTCAGCCTCGTGGCAGTCGCCCGGCGGCCCTACACAGACAAGTCCTTCGCCGCCGAGGTAAAGGCCTCGGTGGAGAAGTACTCGCGCGTCCAGCCGGTCGATGAAGAAGCGTGGGCGGAGCTGGCCAAACGGATCACGTACGTGCAGCTCGACTTCGGTGACGACGACGGCTTCGACCGGCTGGGCGACCGGCTCGACGAGCTCGACAAGGAGCGCGGCACCGCCGGCAATCGGCTGTTCTACCTCGCCACCCAGCCGTCGCAGGTGACCGAGATCGTGCGCCAGATGGGCCGGGTCGGTCTTGACCACGAGCTGCGCGGCTCGGGCTGGCGGCGCGTCGTCGTCGAGAAGCCGTTCGGGCGCGACTTCGAATCGGCGCGGCACCTCAACCACGAGGTCCAAAAGGTCTTCCGCGAGTCGCAGGTCTACCGCATCGACCACTACCTGGGCAAAGAGACGGTCCGCAACCTCCTGGTCTTCCGTTTCGGCAACGGGATCTTCGAGCCCGTCTGGAATCGCAGTTTTGTCGACCACGTCCAGATCACGGTGGCCGAGTCGCTCGGAGTCGAAGGCCGGGGCGCTTTCTACGAGGAGACCGGCGCAAGCCGCGACATCCTGCAGAACCATCTGCTGCAGCTGATGGCGCTCGTGGCGATGGAACCGCCGACTTCGTTCTCGGCCGACGCCCTGCGCGATCAGAAGCTCCAGGTCCTCCGGGCTATCACCACGCCCGACTACGAGAGTGTCCGTGGGAACATCGTCCGCGGCCAGTACGGCGGCGGCTGGGTCCAGGGCGAACCCGCGCCGGGATATCGGGAGGAACCCGAGGTCGACCCGGAGTCGGAGACCGAGACGTACGTCGCCGGCAAGTTCACCATCGACGACTGGCGCTGGAGCGGCGTGCCGTTCTATCTCCGCGCCGGCAAGCGACTGCCCAAGCGCGCCACCGAGATCTCGATCCAGTTCAAGGAAGTGCCGCTGCGGCTCTTCCGCGACTCGACCGGCGATCCGGCGCCGAACGTGCTGGCGATGCGTATCCAGCCGGACGAAGGCATCATGCTGCGCTTCGCGGCCAAGGTGCCCGGCCTGGGGCTCGATGTCCGAACCGTGAACATGGACTTCGCCTACGAGACGTCGTTCGTCGTGGATTCGCCCGATGCCTACGAAACGCTGATCCTCGACGCCCTGCTGGGCGACGCCTCGCTCTTCACCCGAGCGGACGAGGTGGAAGCGGCGTGGGCCGTCGTCACCCCGATCATCAATGCCTGGGCCGAGATGCCGGCGCCCAATTTCCCCGACTACGCGGCCGGGTCCTGGGGTCCCGAGGAGGGCGATGCCCTGATCGAACGGGAAGGCCGACGGTGGCGAAGGATCTGACAGCGCCTCGGCCCGTGGCGCACAGCCTGGCCGAGATCGAGAGCCAGCTGAGCAAGCTGTGGGCTCGGGCAGCGGCGGCACAGGCCGCGGCCGCCAAAGCTGAGGCTGCGACCGTCGCCGCTCAGGCCCAAGCGGCGGCTCGTGCGGCAGCCTCACTTGCGGCTTCCCTCGCCGCGGCCCAGGAGGCCGGGGTTGGAGCCGGCGCGGTCCATCACGTCGTCGCGCGGACCAGCGTGCTGAATCTCGTGGTCCTCGCGGGGGACCAAGCCACCGCCAAGCGCTGCGCGGCAATCATCGCCCGCACGGCCAGCCGCCACGCGTCGCGCTCGCTGATCCTCTCGGCCGCGGACCCAGAGGGCGAGCCCGGCCTGGAGGCCAATGTCGAGGCCCTCTCTCTGACGACGGCGACCGGCCGCACCGAGACGGGTGCGGAGACGATCTTTATTCGGGCCTGCGGCGAAACCGGCATGCATCTGGCTTCGATCATCGTCCCGCTGCTCGTCCACGACCTGCCGGTCGCGCTGTGGTGGCCCAACGACCCACCGCTCGAATCCCACCGCGCCAAGCGGTTGCTGCCGCTGGCCGATCGGCTGATCGTCGATGGATCCTCCTGGTCCGGCAACGGCCTCGAGATCCTGGCTCAGCTTGCTTCTGCCGCCGAGCGCCGGAGCCTCGCGGTCATCGATTGGGCCCTGCTGCGCCAGTCACGCTGGCGAGAGGCCGCGGCATCGGTCTACGACCTGCCGGATCTGCGGCCTCATCTTGGTGCCGTCCGGCGCATCGACGTCGAGTACGCGACGGACCATCCGGGCGATCCTGACGGGAGCACGAACGTGGTGCGGCCGCTGTATCACGTCGCCTGGCTGGCCTCGCGTCTGGGCATGTCCGTCCACGACCCGCTCCGCCGTGAGCCGGACGGGCGTCGCGTGGCCACTCTGCGCCAGCGCGATCACGATGTCGCAGTCGCGCTCCAGCCCGGCGGCTCGGAGTTGCCTGCAGGCTCGACAATACGCGTGGTAATCACTTCCCGCCTCCGGGGCACGGATTTGGTCGGCGAGGTCACCGCCGGCGATCGGGACGTGGATGTGACCGTCCGCGACGGCGGCCGAGATCGAGTCAAACGCACCTACTCGGCGCCCCGTCTGAATGACGTCGACCTGCTGAGTCTCTCCGTCGAGGAGAACGCCGCCGATCCGGTTTCGGTGCAGGCGCTGGCGATGGTCCATCGACTTCTGGGAGCGGAATCCAGCTTGCGCAGGGCCGCCGCCAGAGACAGGAGCGAGCAAGGTGACTGAGAACGAGCCCGACCTGGCCCCGCCATCCGACACGCTGGTCGGCACGAACTTCGCGGGCTTGACGGCTCAAAACCGAGGCGAACCGGAACTCGTGGTCGTGGCCGATTCGGACGCGGCGGCACTCGAGGCAGCGGAGCGGATCGCAGCGGCCCTGATCGCGGCCGTCGAACGACGCGGCCGGGCCGACTTCTGCACTACCGGCGGCAATACGCCCGTCCCGATATACCGGCTGCTTTCTCAGGCGCCACTATGCGACGGCATTCCGTGGCAACAGGTCCATTTCTGGTGGGGTGACGACCGGTTCGTGCCCCGCGACCATCCGGAATCGTGCGTCGCTTCGTTCGACGACGTCCTGCTTGGGGGCGGCGAAGAAGAGCACGGCTGCGCTCCCCTTCCGACCTCGAACGTCCACCCATACGCCACCGACCGGGCGATAGCCGAGTATCGAGACAACGGCTGGTGCGCCGCTCGCTACGCCGAGGAAATGGCCCGCCAACTCCCTCTCGCGGAGGGCAATTGGCCCGTCTTCGACCTGATCCTCGTGGGCGTGGGCGACGACGGCCACGTCCTTTCGGTGTTCCCCGAATCGCCGGCGCTGGACAGCATGGCTTGGGCGATGGGAGTACCCGCGCCGACGCACATCGGCCCGCATCTCCCACGCATGACGATCAATCCACGCTTGCTCGAGGCCGCTCCGGTCCTGGTCGTGACCTGGGGAGCGAACAAGGCGGAGGCGCTCGGGCACGTCTTCGGGGAGACGCGCGACGACCGCCGCTGGCCCGTCCAGCGAACGCGCCGGCCCGGCGTCGCCTGGATCGTGGACGAGGCCGCGGCCGCGCGGATCCCGGCCAAACTGCGCGGGTAACCGCGGCCGCCGCACAAAGCAGGACCGCCGCTCGGAAGAGCGGCGGTCCTTTCTCGCGGGCGCCCGGTGACGGCGCTCAGGCGATGGTCGCGGGCTCGAACTTCGTCTTGCGCAGGAACCAGGCGAAGATGACCGCACCGGTAGCGGCGAAGCCAGCCAGGCTGAGGTTGAGGATCGGGTACGAGACGTCCGGGTTCGAGCCGCTGACCAGCGCACCGGGGATGCCACCCAGGGCGGAGGAGATGCTGTTCAGGGCATCCACCTGGTCGCCGGCTTCGACGCCGTATATCTGAGGAATGATGTAGAGCATCGAGGCGACGACCAGCAGGACGGAGACGATCCGGAAGGTTCGGGCGTCGTCGTCGGCATCGCCGAACAGCTTTGCGAGCATGGCCCAGAAGAGGACGAGTGCGGCGAGCGGCGCCGTGATCGGGACGCCCAAATCGGCGCTCATGTACAGGTTGGGGAACAGGAAGATGGCGCTCAGGGCCAGCGTCACGACGAGCAGCCCGTCGCGCATGAGGATGTAGCTGAGCCACCAGACGTCGCCGCCGAACCGGAGGGTGAGGCCCTGCAGATAGCGGATGACGTACGGCCGCGCGAAATGCAGCGAGAGCGTGAAGGCCCAGAGGATGGGCAGCACGGCGGCGACCGAGAGGATCAGCCAGTACTGGCTGCCCTGGACGAGAGCTTGCTGGTCAGACATCTCGATCTCCTAGCTCTGCGACGCGGGCTGGCCTGCCGCGCTCGCGTCGGCCTTGCCGCGCGGAGCGGGCGAGGCGATCCGAAGGTTGTAGATGACGGCCACGAGACCCATGATCCCGACCATGAACCCGGACAGGTAGCAGAGCGCCAGGGCCACGGTCTGGTTCTGCGAGGTGACCAGCACCGACGCGAGCTGGTTGGAGATGCTGCTACCGACCGTCGTGACCTGGCTGCCCAGGAGATAACCGCCAAGGTAGAGGGACGCGCCGAGGCCGATCAGGATCGTCTGCGCGTAGAAGCTCCGGGCGTCGGCGTCCGCGCGGGTCATCAGCTTGAGCATGAGAGCGCCGAAAGCGCATACCGCCGCCAGCCCACCGGTGATCGGCAGGTCGTTGTTCTTGACCACATCGGGATAGAAGAAGATAAAGCTGCCGAGGAAGACCTGGAGCAGGAAGATGTCCCGCATCCCGACGTAGATCGTCCACCACAGGTCCGCGCCCAGGCGCAGGGTGAACTTGCGGGTCAGGGCGAGCATGTACGGCCTGGCCAGGTGCAGGCCCACCGCCAGCAGCCAGAGGGCCACGAGGGCGGCGGCTATCGTCCCTTCGATGAATTGCTCGGCTGCGCCGAATGCGGATGAGTCCATCAGTCGCGACCTCTTGGAGTCAGCGGTGGATTGCTCGCTGGGCCCGCGAGCGTGGGCGGGATGGGGGGAGTCTGACGTGGCCCGGGCCGGTCGCCTGGGCCGTCTCGGGGTCCGCGGCCCGATTGGACGTGGACCGTGTCGCAGCGGTAGATGGCGTCGCAACGGAAGCAGCGAGTCGCCTCGTTCCTGGCCGCCTCGACTTCCAGGCTGGGTTGAGTCGGGGTGAAGGACCCGGGCTGGTAGGCCGGCATCTCCGTCCGGACTTGCGACCGCGTTGCCAGATCCACGGTCAGCACGGGCTCGAGGGCTTTGGGCACGCGGACCGTGGCCATGATCTCGGCCTCGCCGTCGCGGCTGCCCGAAAGGTATTCGTGGACCGAGCCTGCGGCGCGGCGACCGGCGCCGACGGCGTGGATGATCGTTTTGGCGCCCGAGACGACGTCGCCGCCGGCGAAGACGCCCTTGCGGCCGGTGGCCATGCCGGCGTCGGCGACGATTCCGAAGAAGCCGCTGGTCTCGATGCCGGCGCCTTCGGGCAGGATCGAGGGATCGGGCTCTTCGCCCACCGCTACCAGGACCGTCGATGCGCCGACCTCGCGACCGCTTCCGGGTACCGGCTCGTAGATTGCCCGGCCACCGTCGAACTTGCCGGTCGAACGCTGGCCGATGTAGTTGACGCAGGTGATGCCCTTGTCGGAGCCGACCACCTCGGTGACGGCGGCCTCGAACTGGATCCGCACTCCCTCGTGCTCGGCCGCCTCCACTTCCTCGGACTGGGCCGGCATCTCCGCGCGACCGCGGCGGTATAGCACGGTCACCGACGACGCCCCCGACCGGAGCGCGGATCGCGCCGCATCCATGGCGGTGCTGCCACCACCGACGACCACGACCGGGCCCTTGAGGACGGGCTTCTCGCCGAGGTTGACTTGCTTGAGGAACAATGTGGCCGGCACGACACCCGGCAGGCCGTCGCCCGGCACGCCGAGCTTCCGGCTCCGGGATGCGCCGGTCGCCAGGAACACGGCGTCGTACTTGGCCTCGAGATCGGCCAGGGTGAAGTCGCGGCCCATGGCGCTGTCGAGCTTGAGCTCCACGCCGAGGCCCACTATTCGGTCGATCTCAGCACGCAGCGCAGTTCGGGGGAGGCGGTACTCGGGGATGCCGATCGCCATCATGCCGCCGGGCACGGGCATCGCCTCGAAGACGGTGACGTTGTACCCCAGACGGGCGAGGTAGTAGGCGGCCGACATTCCGGCCGGCCCTCCACCGACGATCGCGACTTTCTGATTGCGCTTCTTCGCCGGCGGGGCGACCGGCGGCAGCTTGCCCTGCTCGGTCGCAAATCGCTTGAGGCGGCGGATGGCGATCGGCTCGTCGAGGGTGCCGCGGCGGCAAACCGACTCGCACGGGGCCGTGCAGATCCAGCCGCAGACCGACGGGAAGGGATTTACTTCGGCGGCGACCTCGTAGGCCTCGTCGTAGCGTCCCTGGCCGATCAGCCCGACGTAGCGCCCGGCGTCTGTCCCGGCCGGACAGGCATCCTGGCACGGCGCGATAGGGTCCCGGCGGTCCACGACCATCGACCGCCAGACCTGCCAGTCGTTCGGCCGTTCGCTGGTTCGCCAATGGAAGAGATCGCCCCAGGGCGAGACCCGCGCGGGCTTCAGAGACTCGCGCGTGACGTCGGCGAGAGGCTGCCATGCCGGTGCCGGGTCGACGGGTCGCGAGATCGGTCCCTGGCGGGCCGCCAGGAGCGTGGGCCCCTCGACGGTGTCGAGCAACACGACGTTAGTGGGACATTCGCGAACGCAGATTCCGCAGCCCACGCATTCGCCGACCTGGACCGGGTACTCCATCATCCAGTCGAACGGCCGGCCGAAGACGCCGGACCCCTCCACTCCCGGACGCTTCGGGCGCGTCATGTCGAGGGCCTGAACAGGGCAGACGTCCATGCAGACGCCGCAGTTCAGGCAGTTGCCGTTTTCGATCTGGATCCGAAAGCCCATGGGACGCCTCGGCCGTATGAATTCCTGACCGAGATCGTCGCTGGTACCGGGCGCCGGCGCACCTGCCGTAGGACCAATGTTCTACTACCCGGGCGGGTGGGTTTCGCCGAGGCTCGGCGACCGGCGGGGTGGCCCGTGGGCGCGGGCTCAGCAGGCGCGGTTACGCGGGGCGCGGTTACGCGGGGCGAAGCTGAGCGGGTATGGGCGCGGCTGCGCGGAGAGCGGCGCGGGTCAGGTCAGCGGGGAGCGGCGCCGAAAGGGTCCGTCGCGGCGGGGGCCGTCCACACCGCCGTGGCGGTACGTGTCCGGCACGAGGCCCTCGCGGACCGCTCGAGCGGCAAGCTCGGCGCGGTTCTGCGCGTGCAGCTTCTCGACAATGTTCTTGAGGTGGAACTTGACCGTGTTCTCGCTGATGCCGAGCTCGACCGCGATCTCGCGGTTTCGGAGACCCTCGGTGACCAGGCGCAGCACCCCAAGCTCACGCTCCGTGAGCCGCTGGGAACGCGACGCGGCGCCGCCGCCGGGCGAAAGCAGGAACTCGTCGATGATTCGCGCCGCGGTGCCCGGTGTGATCGCCGGTTCGCCGCGCGCCACGCCCTCGAGCATCGAGCGGAGTTGGGGCGCTTCGAGATTCTTGAGCAGATAACCTTGCGCACCGGCCTTTATGGCACGGAAGAGATCCGCCTCTTCCTCGCTGACGGTAAGCATCACGATGGCCACCTCGGGGTGGCGCGCCTTGATCTCGGCGGTCGCCTCGAGGCCCGAAACGTTGGGCATCCTGACGTCCATCAGGATGACGTCCGGCGCAGTGGTGTCCGCGAGTTCGATCGCCTGGCTGCCGTCCGAAGCCTGACCCACGACCTCGTGGCCCCAGGCGAGCAGCAGTGACGCGACGCCGTCGCGGAATAATGCGTGATCATCTACTAGCAAGGTTCGCATTTGCCTAGTCTGCCTCGGAATGGGTAGGTACGGAAGTTTGGACCGCCTGGTGCCCCCCCGAACGACCGGCTGCCCCGTCAGGTGGGCCGGGTAGCCGAAAGTCCCCTCCATTTCGCGCCAGGGAGATCGGCACACGCATCTCCACGACCGACCCGGAGTCCGGCCGGCTCTGCCAGGCCATGCGGCCGCCCACCGCCTCAGCTCGCTCACGCATCCCCGACAGGCCGAAGTGAGGCCACTTCTCGGGTCCCGAGCCGGCGTGCTCCGAATCGAATCCGACGCCGTCGTCGGCGATTCGAAGGAGCATCTCGGATTCTTCGACCGTCAGCCCGACCGTTACCCGCTGCGCATGGGCGTGCTTGCGAATGTTGGTCAGTGCCTCGCGCGCGACACCGAACATCTCGGCCCCGACCTCCGGAGTAAGCGACACTCCTTTCGCTTCCGGGCTTGCGCGGAAGTGAACCGCGAGCTTCGACGATTCGGCGAATCGCGCCGCGTACTCCTCCAAGGCGGCGGCGAGTCCGCGTTCGGGAAGCACCGGCGGCGAGAGGCTCAGAATGGCCTCTCGGACGTCGACATACAGAGATCGCGCGGCCGCCGCGAGCTCGGACATCTGCTTGCCCGCCTCGGCGACACGGCCGGCGGCCAGCAGTTCTTCGACGGCCTGTGACTTGGTGTTGACGTACCCGAGCACCTGAGCCATGCCGTCGTGCATTTCGCGGGCGATCCGCTCGCGCTCGGCCCGTACCGCCATCGCTCGCAGCTCGTCGCGGAGACGGGCCGCCTCGAGGGCCAGGCCGACCTGAGTGGCGAGCGCGGACAGCGTCTCCATGTCCGCGCTGGAGAAGCGGCGCGGCCGGGCAGTGGCCAGGCCGATCGAGCCGACCTGCGTCTCACCGTGTCCGACCGCCACCTCGATCCTGATGGCATATCCGGGCGCCAGGTAGCGAGAGAGGTCGCTGCCTGGGATGCCGCCGGTAGCCGGCGTCGATCGATGCGAGCCGGCGACAACCGGGGCGGCGGTGTCGAGCAGCACGCCCGGGGCGGCGCTCGACGCCCGCAGCCGGACTTCGTCTTCGGGGCCCTGCAAGGCCAGGAGGGCGGCGTCGACGCGCAGCAAGCGGCGGGCGTAACCGACGATCGCGGTGAGTGTCTGCTCGGGGTCGCCCTGTCCGGAGACCGCCAGGCTGACGTCGTAGACGGCCCGCAGTGCAGCGTTGCGCGATTGGAGGGCCTCGTGCCTGTGGACGAGGTCGCTCATCAGCCGGTCGATAAGTCGGAAGGCATACCACGCGGCGATGATCGCGACGCTCGCCACGACTCCCAGGACGATGATGGTGTTGAGGGGAAACGGCAGGATCGCGTCGAGCGCCGAATCGCTGAGCGCCTCCGCGACTCCGACGAGAAGGATCGCCCCGAATACGACGGCCCAGCGGCGGCGAGGGTACATCCGCGCCTCCACGCTGATGGGGTGGGGTGGCGGGCCGCTGCTCGACCGTCCGGCCCACTCGTTCAGGGGGCAATATGCGCCGCCCGGCCGACGACTGTCATGCTCACATAGGTTCGTTCTGCCGGACGGCACACGCGACGCCTCCGGAAGGCCGCCGGGCGGGCCGATATGTCGTAGCGACCGATCAGATCCGTTGACGCCGGGCGTCGTCGCGAAGATAGTCGTAGCGACATGATCGCCACGAGCAGAACCACTCCGAATCCGAGCGAAGCCGAGCCGGCCAATACGACCGGCCCGACCGAGCTCACGGCCTCGCAGGCCGCCCGGCGCGTAGCCCGCCTCTTTCCGGAGGTCTACCGGCGCTACCACTGGGCCCAGCGAGTCCGGGGAGCGGATCTGCCCGTCACGCGCCGCGCTCTCGAGGTGCTGCAGCATCTTGCGAAAAGCGGACCGCTGACGGTCGGCGAACAGGCCGAGCACATGGGCCTGCGGCGCAACTCCGCCTCGGAGCTGCTTCAGCGCCTCGAGGCCAAGGGGCTCGTCGCCAGGATCCGCGACGAGCGCGACGAACGCCGCGTTCTCGTCTGGCTTACCGACGCGGGCCGCGACGTCGTCTCCCGGGTCGGCCAGGTGCTGGCCCCGGACCTGATCGCCGAAACAATGGCAACCCTGTCTGCGGCGGAGCGGGCCATCGTCGTCCGCGGCTTCGAGCTGCTCGCAGCCGCCGAATCCACCCCGAACCCACCAGCGGCCGTCCCATCGGACGCCGCCAAACCGGACGAAAGGACACCTCGATGACGGTTGTGACCAATTGCGAGTCCTGCGGCATGCCGCTCGCGGGCGCCGAGGACCACGCCCAGGCCAATGTCGCGATCCCCTATTGCGGTTACTGCGCCCCCGAAGGCAGCCTGCCGCCACGCGACGAGCGTCTCGAGCGCTTCACGCAGTGGACAATGCGCCAGGACGGCCTCGACTACCAGGCCGCACGCGTGAAGGCAATCGCATACATGAAGACCATGCCTGCCTGGAAGGACGCCTTCTAGGTCGACGCGCGAGCCGGGCGGGACGCCGGGCGGCGACGGTTCTGCCGCTCGCCACCGGCGCTACCGGTATCATCGAACCCGGCGGTCGAGCGCAACTTCGACGCCCAAATCGCAGCCTTTCAGGAGGGTCGATCGTGCCGCACATGGACATCCTCGGCTGGATCGTCGTCGGCTTGCTGGCCGGGGCACTCTCCAGTGCGGTTGTAAGGGGCGGCGGACCGCAGGGCTGCCTCGGCAACACGATTCTCGGCATCCTGGGCGGACTCTTCGGCGGCTGGTTCGCCACTGAGGAGCTGCACATGAGCACCACCAACGGCTTCTTCGGCGCCCTCGTGGTTGCTTTCCTCGGAGCCACGGCGATCCGCCTCATCCTCAACGCCCTCGAAGGCAACGATCGGAGCGGGCATCGCCGGTCTCGATAAGACCGAGCCCGAGCCTGGCGTCGGCTGTCCTACCACATCGGGCGGGACAATTTCGACATGAGCAACGCCTCTTTCCGCTATCGCGGTAGGATGCGTCCCACAAATCGCCCGCGGGGAGAGCTGCCACCCCGGGGCCAGTGACCGCGACCAACACAGGCCCCAAGGAGGGCACGATGACGACTACTCCCGACAAGGCCGCCGCCCACAGCGTCGACGCGCCCGTGGCAGAAGCGCCCGCCAAACCGGCGCCCGCCGCCGCGCCGAAAGCCGAACGGCCGTACTCACCGGGCCTCGAGGGAGTGATCGCCGCAGAAACGGCCGTGGGTTACGTGGACGGAGCAAACGGCCGGCTGCTGTATCGCGGCTATCCGATCGGACAGCTCGTCGAGAAGGGCACCTACGGCCGCGTGGCCGAGCTGCTCTGGACCGGTGAGTGGCGCAAGTCCGCGAAGCTCGTTCCCGCACCGGTTCCGGATCCCGTCATGTGCGCCCTCCACGAACTCCCGAGGCACACGCACCCCATGGATGCGCTGCGCACCGCCGTCTCTGTATGGGGCGCGTGGCGCCGGCCTCACTGGCCGCCCACGGTCGACCAGGCCCGCGAGCTCACTGCGTTCGCGCCTTCGGCGCTGGCCGCATTCCATCGCCTCCGCCAGGGCCTCGATCCCGTCGCGCCGAACCAGAAGCTCTCTCTGGCGGGCGGCTTCCTGCAGCAGCTGACCGGAGTCGACCCCGATCCCGCGAACGCGCGCGCTCTCGACGCCTATTTCATCGTCGGCGCGGAGCACGGACTGAACGCTTCGACGTTCACTTGCCGCGTCATCATTTCGACCCGATCCGACCTGGCCAGTGCCATCTGCGGCGCGATCGGCGCCCTCAAAGGCCCGCTCCACGGCGGCGCCCCTGCCGAGGTCGTGAGCCAGCTCCACGAGATCGGCTCGCCGGACCACGCCGAGCGTTGGGTTCGCGAAGCCATCGAGCGCGGCGACCGGATCATGGGCTTCGGCCACCGCGTCTACCGCGCCTACGACCCCCGCGCCGCCGCTCTCCGCAAGGTCGCGGAAGGCATGTCGGACATGGCCGAGTGGCTGGACGTGGCCGTCAAGGTCGAGGACGTGGTCCTGCGCGTATTCGGCGAGCTGAAGCCGGACCGGGTCATCAAGACAAACGTCGAGTACTACGCCGCGGCGGTGCTGCAGGGCGTCGGTCTTCCTCCGGACCTCTTCCCACCGACCTTCGCGCTCGCGCGCATGGCCGGCTGGGGTGCGCACGCGATCGAGCAGGCTTCTGCCGACAAGCTGATCCGGCCGGACGCCCGATATGTCGGGCCGGCCGAGATGGACGTCCCGGCCCTGGGCCACTAATCCCGGATTCCCGGGATCGACCACAACGTAAGCCGGGCCGCGGAAGCCGTCCGGTCCTCCGACGACGTCGCCGCCTGATCAGTCGGCGGGCTCGGCCTGTTCTTCGGGCGTGCCGATCGAAGGCTCAGCCTTCGCGCTCCAATTGCGGCGCACGAACACGATCGCCACGACCACGCCACCTGCGAGCACCAGCGCCGCCAGATAGAAGACCGACCGCAAACCCGTGCCGACTACTGTGGAGCCCAGCGCCGGTCCGACGATCCCGCCGAGGTACAGCGGCAGGAACACCAGGTTGAGCGTCGCCGACCGGCGCTCGGCCGGAACTTCCGTCGCGAGCAATCCGGAGACCATCGCCCCGATCGTCGCCTGGAAGGCGATCGCAAGGGCATACGCGACGGCCATCCAGGCCGCAGTGGGGGCGAGCGGCAGTCCGGCAAATGACAGGGCGAGACCCCCCATGCTCACGACCATGACAGTCCGGAAGCCAACCCGATCGGCGACCCAACCGCCAATCGGCGAAAGAGCGGCGCCGACGATCGTGGCCACGCCGAGCACCAGGCCCACCGATCCCGCAACTTCCAGGGGTGTGTGTTCGACCTCGTGCACGAGCAGAGCGAGGTATTGCGTCGACATCTGGCGCCCCAGGAAGACGATCCCATATATCAGGAAGAGCCAGCGCACTATCCGGTCGGACAACACGCCGCGCACGGCACCGAAGGCCAACCTCAGGACGCTTCCCTGGGGCACGACCTCCGGCCGGACCTCGCTTGAACCGACGGCGAGCATCAAGGCGACGGCTGCGGACATGATCGCTGCGACCGCAAAGACGCTGCCGCTGGTCATGTGCAGCCCGTCGATCATGACGGCGCCCAGTGCCGGACCCGCCCCGAATCCGAGAGGGCTGCTCGCCGCGAAGATACCCATGGCCAGACCGAGCCGCCGAGACGGCGTGACATCCCGGATGGCGGCCATCATCACTCCGGTATTGCCCAGCTGGAATGCGACGAGCATCACGCCGATGACGAGCTGCCAGGGCTCGCGGCTTGCCGCCACCACGGCGAAGACGCCCACCTCGACGAGCGCGCTGCGGATGATCACCGCCTTGCGGCTGTACTTGTCCGCCCAGACGCCCCAAAGCGGGATGAGCGGGAGTCCTGTGAGGAAGAAGAGCGCGCCGAGCAGTCCGACGAAACGGTGGATATCGGGCGTCGACATGCCTACTTCCTGCAGCCGGTTCGGCAGGAAGGCGTACACCTGGGCAACGCCGTAGCCCTCGACGAACGAGGTGATCCAGTACAACGAGAGCAGTAGACGCCAGTCCGGCTGGCCTTGTCGGCGCATCGTGGCAGCGTAGCCGAGCGCACGGCCGAGAGTCACGGAGCCCCGGCGGTTTCCTCTCGTATGCCCGTAGGAGGTATCTTGTGACCCGCAGCCTGAGGACGGAGGAGAGAACTAGGTGAACGACACGAGTTGGCGCAAACTGTCAGCCGCGCTGGGCGTGGCGTGCGTGGTACTGATCATTGCCGCGGGAGCCCTGCTGGCTACCTCGGGCGAATCCCCCACGTCGTCGCAATCGCCCAGCTCCGAGATCAGTGCGAATCCATCCGGCACAGACTCCGGACCTTCGGGCTCGCCCGCGCCCACGCCGTCCACCGGCACCTCCCCGATTCCCTCGAACGGGCCGACCCCCACTCTCCCTCCGAACGCCCCGATCGCCTCTGTCACGTTCAACAACCTCGCTCTCGACGGCTCCTCGGATCCGCTGGGCAAGTCCCGAACCTTCACTTTCGTGACCGACGGCTCGGGTCCGGTCGGAATCGCGATCACCAAGTCGGCCCCGGCCAAGGCGACGACGAGAATCTGCGCCAAGGTCGATGACTCCAAGCCCGACTGCCGCCTCGGCACCCGGGTCACGTACAAGGGTGCCTTTACGGATACGGCGCATTCCGTCTGGGTCATCACCCTGATCGGGCCGGCCGCCACCGGACCCACCGTCGACGTGGCTTTCTCCTGGCCGACCTTCCACACCAAGATCACTTTCACGCACGGTCGGCTGCAGGGCAGCTCCAGCCCGAACGTCCCCGTGACCGAGAACGGCTTCACAGCTTCCTTCAAGACCGTCTCTGCCGGACCAGTCACCGTCGCGGCTTCGTGGACCGTCGTCACAGCGAACGTGAAGGTCACGACCGAGGATCTCAACTCATCCTCGGCCAGCACCCTCGACGAGAAGCAGTTCACGAGCGCAACGAACCTCGGGACCCCGGGCTACAGCTTCAACGTCGCCGCGGGCAAGAGCTTCCGGGTTTCGCTGCGGAATACCTCCGCGGACAGCGGACGGCCGGATCTGACCGCCGTGCTGTCGCTTCCGTAACTGCTCCGCTCACTGGAGCTCTTGGCGTGAACTAACGCGACCGATCTTCTGGTAGGGACACGCTCGAGAGCGTGCGTCGGGGCCGGGTCGGCCGTTTGACGAGGAGGACGCTTGGAGGACTCACCGAACGAGGGGCCCTCGGAGAGGCGCGAGGACCCACAGTGGTGGGCCGTCGATGCCGGCGCGGGGACGCAAGCCGTCGACCCTGACGCGGGCGCGCAAACCGCCGACCCCAGCCCGAACCCCCGTGCCCGACCGAGCGGCGCGGCCGCCGGACGCTGGCGCAACATCGCCCTGGGGCTCGGGCTGGTCCTCGCAATCCTCCTGGGGGCCACGGGCCAGCTCGTCTATTCGGCCCTGAACCCCGGTCCGGGCCCTGCCGGCGGCACCGCGAGTCCGCCGGTCAGCGTCGCCTCCGCGTCGTCCACACCGACGCCGGCCGGCTCCGCGACCGCCACTCCCGGCACGACCGCGACTCCGGCGCCGACGTCGTCGGCCGGGGCGACCCCGACTGTCACCGACACGTCCACACCCGCTCCGCCGGCGAGTGGAGCTGCGTCGCCCGCGACGATCACGTTCCGCGACCTCATGATCGATTCGGCGGCCGACCCCGGCGGCACGGCGCGAACCTTTGCGTTCACAACGGACGGGCCTGGGTCCGTCTCGGCGCAGGTGGTCGGTGCCGCGCCGCTGACGAACCTCAAGCTGTGCCTGCAGGTGAACGGCGGCCAGCAGAGTTGCGTAACCGGCGCAACCCCGGGATTCTTCACGAGAACCCCATCCGCAGCGGACCAGTCCCAATGGATCGTGACGATCGTCGCCACGGATGCGGGCGCAACTTCGGTCGCGGACGTGGCCTTCACCTGGGGCACTAAGGAGCCGGCGATCACGCTCAGCCACGGTCGGTTCCAGGGAATGCCCAACCCCGACTCTGTGCGGGGCTTAACCGCCACTTTCAAGACGCGGGCGGCCGGGTCTGTGGGAGTCGTCGCGGCGTGGCCGCCTGCGGTTACGAATGCGGAGCTGACGCTGACCGACGTCACCTCGACACCGGGGTCGGCAGTCGGTCAGGCAACCTACCAGGCCGCCGGAGCCATCTCGCCCGCCTACTCCAAGGCTGCGACGGCGGGTCGGACGTATCAGATACAGCTTCTCAACGCCGGCCCCGACAGCGGCCGGCCTGACCTGACGACGACGATCACGTTCCCGTAGCGGGGCTCGCGGCCCAGCGCCGTCGGCGGACTCCCGGTCAGCCCTTCTCGAGCTCTTCGCGGCGGACCACCCGGCCCATGGCGCGGGCTCGGAAACCCGTCCAGACACCGGACCGGGTGTAGACGTCGGCCTCGAGGATCGACAGCGCCGTTGCCTCGTCGGGGGCGCGCACTAGAAACAGCGATCCGCTCATGTCGGCGTAGCCGCCGGCCTCCAGGATCGTCCCGGCGGCACGGAGCTCTGCGATTCTCGTGAGGTGTTCATGCCGGACGGCTGGCCTTCGCTCGACGGCGTCGGGCCCGTAGGTCGCCTCGATCGCCCAAACGGGCTCGATCGCCAGACCGTCGGGGATCTCTCCGGCCATAGTTCGCTCCCTCAGCCGGCCAGATGCTCGCCCGGCACCGAAACCTGAACGTCGGCGTCGGGGTCGTCGTCATCCGTGTGGGGCGCCGCAATCGTGGGCGGTTCGGGCGCGGCAGCTTCGGGCGCGGCAACCTCAGCGGCTGCTTCTGGCGCGGGTGCTTCCGGTGCGGCTCCTTCGGGCGCGGCTCCTTCGGGCGCGGCAACCGCTGCGGCGATTTCGGGCGCCACGACAATCGGCTCGGCGGAAACCTGGTCTGACGGCGAGGCGGCGGTCTCGGCCTCGGGTTCGGCGGCCGTCGCCGCGGTTTCGGCGGAAACAATTGCGCCCTTCGCGGCTCCCCTACCCCCATTTGCGCGCTTATCGGAACTGCCGCCCCGCGCCCCGGCCGCTTCGGCGTCCGAGGGGCCCGGCAACTCGACGACCGCGTCGGCCAAGCCGTCGTATCGGTTCGAGCAGGCCAGATAGATGACCTGGAAATCCGAGGATAGTTCGCGCAGCAGCAGCGCCGCCCGCGCCGCCCGATGATCGTCGAAGGTCACGAATGGATCGTCCAGAACCAGCGGTGGACGTTTTCCCTGCGTGACCAGGCGGACGAGTCCGATGCGTGCGGCCAGGTAGATCTGGTCGATCGTGCCCTTGCTCAACCGGCTGGCGGGAACCCAATCGCCCCGCTCGGGCGCCCAGACGTCGACGTCCAGGGAGCGGTCGTCGATCTCCACCTTGCGATAGCGGCCGCCCGTGAGCCGGGCGATGTCACGGCCGACCTGCTGCTCGAGGAAGCGCGTCGCCTTGCGCATCGTCATCCCCTCGGCGCTCTCGATTGCGGAGAGAGTCGCCTCGTAGATTCGGACGCGACGCCGCAGTGCGTTGAGCTGCTCTCGCCAGGTGACGAGCCGCTCGGCCTCGCCGGCGACCTGCTCGGCATCCACAGGATTGGCGTCGACTCGGGCCATCGCCCCCGCCTCCGCGTCGCGCGCACGCTCGAGCGCCTCCTGCCGTTCGCGGACCTCCGCTTCGAGACGCTCGCGTGCGCGCGCGTCGGTCGCCACCGGGCCCAACGCCTCGAGGGCGGACGCCTTCTGCTCCATCTCGAGAGCGGCCTGATCGCGCAGCGCGGCAACGTGCTCATCGCTGTGGCCCGCAAGGAGAGCCGACACCTGAACCTGCAGAGTGGCGATCTCCTGGCGCCGGCCTTGCTCGCCCAGAAGCAGGCGTTCGGCCGAGGCGACATCCGAAGCGCCGAGCTCCCGCAGGAGGTTCTGGACGCCCGACTGGGCGACCTTCAAACCCTCCTCAGTCCCGACTCTGCTCTGCCGTCGGATCGCCCTCTCGCGCTCGCGGGCGCTATTGGCCTGCTGGACGATCATGGCCGCAGAGCGGCGCTCGATGAAGAAGTAGACGAGGAGCACCGACAGGACCACGAAGACGGCGCCGGTCATGACCAGCGGCATCAGCCCGGTCGCGAGCCCCGCGGCCACCGAAAGAACGGCCACCAGAAGGAAGAACGCGGTGGCCAATCCCCACGGCACGTATCCCGGCACCGGCTCGTCGGGCTCGACATCCGGCCCTTGCTCTTCTCGCAGCGTTTCCGCGAGGATGGTGACCCGGCTCTGCAGCGTGCGCATCCGGTCGAGCGTTTCGCGGAGGTCCGACATCGAGCGCTCGGGCGTCGCCTCGAGGGCCTGGAGACGCTGCTGCGATTCGGCGGCCTGGCGAAGACGTTCGAACCGCTCAGACACGACGGCGCGATCGGACCGGAGGCGATCCGCCTGCCGGGCTCCCTCGAGCATGTTCCGGCTTTCAGCCAGAGCCTGCTCCGTGCGTGCCCGGGCGGAGCGAGCCTGGGCCAGGGCGTCGCGGTCGCGCTCCAGCTTCTCGAGTGCCGATTCGCCGCTTCGCAGCGCGGTCTCTGCTCGAGCCACCGCTTCCTCGGCGATCTTGAGGCGACCGGGGTTCTTGTCGCCCTTGGATTTGAGGGCGCGGATGGTCTCCTCGAGCCGGGACTTGGCTCGCGAACTGCCCTTGTCGCCGCCGCCGACGCTGCCCTGCAGCCGGTCTCGCAGCGCGCCCTCGTCGCGGTCGAGGTCGTCGAGCTCTTCATGGCGGATCGAAGCGGTGGAGCGGAAGAAGCCCTCGTTGGGAATGCCCGTCAGCTCGGCGATGATCTGGTCGGCGCGGGCAGGGTCCGTGTAGGTCTGGCCGTCGTACTCGAGCGTCACCTTGCCGCGTTGGCCGCGGAACTCCTTTTCCAGGACCCCGTGCCGGACCGTGAGCTCGCCGGTTGCCTCGTTCTCGTCCTCCACCAGGAACTCGAGCCGCGTGGTCGCCCGAGCTTCATCATCCGAGCCCCAGGTGCGCAAGGTCTCGAGTTCGCTGCCGGTGGCGGTCGCCTTGCGGAAAAGTGCGAGTTCGATGCCGCGCTGGATGGTCGACTTGCCGGCCTCATTCGGGCCGCGAATGATCGTGAAGCCCGGCGCCAGCTCGAGGTTGAGCTCGTGGTGCTTGCCGAAATCCTTGAGCTGGATGCGAAGGATCCTCATCGCCCGGCCCCCTTCACAGCGTCACGGGGCGGCCTTCGAGAAGGTGGCGTCCGAGACGCAGCACCTCGCGGAGGTCGGCCAGCTGTTCGGCCGGATCCTGTACCGACGGTCCGGCAGACGACGAGGCAACGGTGGCGGCCGGGGGCTCGGCGGCCTTCTCGAGTTCGGCGATTCGGCCTTCCACGTCCCGCACGAAGGCACCGATGACGGTGTCGGGCGGCGGCGGGGTTCCCTCCGGCATCGCCGGGATGGTCAAATCCCGGATCCGGAACCGCAGGAACGACGGCGCCATAGCTCGCTCGACCTCATCCAGATCCACGTCCAGCGCATCCGGAAGGAGGCCGCTGAGGCGCACTTCGAGGACGAGATTAGAGTCGGCGTGCCGGCCGATCACGTCGAGCAGGGCCGGCTGAGACTGGATCCCGCTGATGTCCAGATCGAGCTTCTCACTGCGCGTCTGGCCGACCCGCTTGGGTTCGATCGAAACCAGGTGCCGACCCCCTCGATCCTCCAGCTTGACGAGCAGGACCTGGCCGGCCCCATCCTGGTCGATCGCGACCGGCTCGGGCGCGCCGGAGTAGGCATAAGTGACGTTCCCCGCGCGGCCTTCGATCGCGGAGTGCCAGTGGCCGAGCGCCAGGTAGTCCAGCCCGGTCCCGGCGATCTCGTCCTCGGTGAAGACGACCTCGTCGCCATCGGTCTTGCCGGGGATCGCGAGCGCGCCGTGGACCATCCCGATCCGCCATGTGGCGCGACGATCGCTTCGGGCATCGAACCCTTCCAGCGGGCTCTTGGGGCCACGTTTGGTGCTGAAGACACGGCCGTGAACGACCGCATCCAGCGACGGCAGCCAGACGTTCGGCTGCTCGGGCGTCAGGATCGCGATCCATTCGGGCGTGGTTCGGGCCATTGCCGCAAGATCGTAGGAGCGGTAGATCGACGCGCCGTCGTAGACGTCGTGAGTGCCCGGGATGATGACCGTCCGAATGGAGGCCTTGGCCAGGCGGCCCAGCTCGGCCGCCACTCGCTCCACCGATCGGCGGGGCTGGGTGTTGGAGTCGAAGAGATCGCCGGCGATCAGCACCAGATCAACGGCTTCGACCACCGCGAGGTCGACCGTTACCCGAAACGCCGTGAACTGGCGCTCGCGAAGAACCGCGGCGCGCTCGCCCAGATCCGTGTGCCGCGCTCCCAGGTGGACGTCGGCAGTGTGAAGAAGACGGAGCATTGGCCCTCTGGCTCCTCTGACAGCCCCGGACCCGAGTGAGGCGCGCCCCGGTCCATGGGAGATTCGCGCGGTCCAGTCGACGGGTTCGGCGCGTGTCTCAACCGGCCGCATGCGGTGACCGCGGCCGACTGAGCGATTGTGCCAGGTTCGCAAGCCCCGTGACGCAACTTGCTGATGCGATTTTCCGAGACTCGATCCAATTCCTGACCGAGAGCCGAGTTCCGCTCCGTCCGGGCCCTACGAACGGTGTTGTCCCGGGACCCGGGCCGTCTTCGGAATGGCCGCCGGGCCGTGCTATCCTCCCGCCCTACCGGTGCGTCCCCCCAGGCACCATCAACCGAACAGCCTTCGACCGGATCCGCTCGGGCCTCCTGGCAACGCCTTATGCGCGTCCCCGCCGCAGCCTCGGTTCGCCTGTCTCCGGGACCCGCCGGTGCGTACAACTCGCGCCTCCGGGAGGAGAAAGTGACCTACGTCGATCGGACGCTAACCTGCGTCGACTGCGGTGCCGAGTTCGTCCACTCGGCCGAAGACCAGGAGTTCTACGCCCAGAAGGAATTCGTCTCCGAACCTAAACGTTGCCCGAGCTGCCGCGCCGCCAGACGATCGATGAGGGAGTCGGGGGACAGTGCCCGTGGCGGGGCCGCCGACGGGCCTCGTGAGTTCTTCGCCGTGGTCTGCTCGCGTTGCGGCAACCAGGCTCAGGTCCCGTTCAAGCCGCACATGGATCGCCCCGTCTATTGCTCCGACTGCTTCCGCGCAGTCCACGCTCAGGGCGCATAGTCGCGGGCCGGCAAATCGCCACTCGCAAAAGAAAAGCGGCGGTCGCCTTCCGGCGACCGCCGCTTCGATTCGACGAGGTTCAGACGACGGTCTTGCTGGCCACCCATTCCTGATAAGCGAACCAGGCCATCACGGCACCGCCAACCACGAAGAGCAGGTCGGCGATGTACATGCCGATCGGCGGATTCGGGAGGTTGTTGCTGATGTTGAGCAGTGCGGTGATCACGGCCAGAGCGCCAGCCGCTCCGGCGCAGCCGAGCAGAATCTGCGCTACGGGCATCGGCCACGCGAACGACGCCATGTTCGGGGCGACCTTCACGTAGATGATGCCGATGACGACGATCGCGAGCACAAGCGCCAGGATCGCAGTCGTGCCGGCGGTGCTCCAGCTGAAGTAGTTCACCGTGCAGTTGATGCCCGCGACCGAGATGCCAGCGCAGGCATTCACGGATCCGAGGATCAGACCAACGAGCCAACCCACGACTACCGCAGCCGCGCCGTAGACGATGAACTTCTCCCGAGCCGAAACCTTCGCCCACAGTTCATTCAGCACCGGTTGAGCCTCCTTCTCAATCTGGTCCGGGCACGCCCCGTGCGGGGTCTCCGGGTACCTTGCTCCTGTCGACCTCAAATGACGGGTCCCGAGGCCGATGAGAACGAGCGCAGCCTACACCCCGGGCCCGGGCGTGACCAGATGGTTCCTGACGTCACGCAAACGGTCCGTCAAAGGTGGACCGCCTGAATAGAAGAATGAACTCACTTCCCGTCGGGCAGACAGACGGCCCGCCTACCGGGACGAGTGGCTTGGCGCAGGCCCCGGCGGCCCATCTGGCGGGTCACGAAACGATCGCTGGACTCGTGAATCGCACCGTCGACCTGGGCCGCCCCGGCAGAGGAGAGGACGGCTCCGAGCACGCGGACTTCCTGAGCCTCGCCGGAGGGTTCCGGCGATTCGTCTGGTAGAATTGGTGCCGCTCCCAAACGGCCCTGCCGTATCCGAGCGCCCCACGGATCCGTCTGGCGGTGGTCGCGGCGCGCGGTCGCCGAACTGGCATCGTCGAATGTTTGGGAGATTGGAGGAGGCATCATGGCACGCCCTGTCCGCACGGCGGTCGCCACGACCCCGCTTCGGCCGGTGAAGTCGCACCTCATCGAGGACTACAACGCCCGGACCAACGTCGTCCGGTGCGATTGCGGTTGGTCGGGGATCGCCGACGAGTTCGCCGTTCACCGCCGCGCCGTCGGCGCCGCAAGCCCCTCCTGACAGAGGCCCGCGGCCTCGAGCCGCATTCTTCGGAACGCCCCCTCGCCACGTACGAGGACCTGGGCTACCGCGACGTCTTCTGGGCCACCCGCCGGTACGAGGACGCCTGCGACCGGGTCGCGATTCGAGCACTGCTTCCGCCTCGAGGCAATCGACTGATCGAGGTCGGGGCTGGATTCGGCCGCCTGGCCGACGAGTACCGAGGTTACGGCGAAGTCGTCCTGCTCGATTCGTCCGAAGTCCATGTATCTGCGGCGCGCGAAGCTCTTGCGGGCGACGCCCGCATCGAGGTTCTGCTCGGCGACGCCTGCAAGTTGCCCTATCCCGACGGCTACTTCGACACGGCCGTGTGCGTCCGGGTGCTCCATCACTTCGACGATCCGGGGCCAGTGCTTGTCGAGCTCGGCCGCGTCACTCGACCAGGGGGCGTTGTCGTTCTCGAATACGCCAACAAGCGCAACCTCAAGTCGATCGCGCGGCACGTGCTGGGCCGCCAGGGCTGGTCGCCCTTCGAGCTCGGCTCGGTCGAGTACAAGCCGTTCCATTTCGACCACTCCCCGGTCGGCGTCCGACGTGCCTTACACAAGGCCGGCCTTCGTATCGAGACGATGCGCGCCGCGTCGCTTCTCCGGGTTCCGGGCTTGACCGTGCGCCTGCCGCTCCGGTTCCTGCTCGCGGCCGAGCGCCGGCTTCAGGCGCCCCTGGGTTCGATCACGCCCGGGCCGTCCGTCTTCCTGCGCGCCCGCCGAGAGAAGTAGCCGCTCAGCACTCCTCTTTGCCGGAGCCCTTCTGAACCGGCCGGTAAAGGAAGTAATTGGCGGCGCAGGCCGCCTGGTTGCCCTCGTGGACGGCCGCGCTTATCTGGTGGTCGTGCGGGCTGGTCACGTCTCCGGCGGCATACAGCCCCGGAACGCTGGTGTGCTGATCCAGATCCACCACGATGTGGCCCAGATGGTTGAGCTTCAGCCCCAGGGCGACGGCAAGTTCCGTCCGCGGCGTAGGCCGGCGGTAGGCGAAGACCATTTCCACCGGCACGCCGGTCTCGGCCGGATCGTCGAGCATAAGCTGTTCGATCTGGCCGTCGGCGTTGACGTAGGCGGCAACCGCATGGGGATAGGCCTCGATGCCGTTGTCCCGAAGGTCGGCCAGGCGCTGCTCGGGGACGTCGAAGCCTTCGGGCCTGCCGGCGACGATCGATATTCTGTCGGTGAAGTCGAGCAGGTCCAGAGCCGTCTCGACCGCATCTTCGTCGTAACCCAGGACGGCCACGACCTTGCCCATCGACTCATAGCCGTCGCAGGCGATGCACCAGAAGAGGCTCTTCCCAACGCACTGGGCCCAGCCGAGGAACTTGGGGAAGTTGTCTCGGACGCCCGTCGCCAGAATCACGGTCCGGGCCACGAGTCCGACGGGACCGGTTGCCTTTTCCTCGCCGAGCGAACTCCCGAGCTCCTCGTCGCGCCTGATGTTGACGACGCGGCCCGCCGTCTCGCGGCGGTTATCGCCTACGCTCCCCTCGACCCGGAGATGGAAGAGGCCGTCGTGGGACGCGGCGACGACACGCCCGTTCAGGAACTTGGTCCCATAGCGGGCTGCCTGGCGCCGTCCCTGGAGTCGTATCTCGGCCGCCGGGATGCCTTCGGGGAAGCCGAGATAGTTGCGGTTGGTCTGGCCCCAGAGCGAGCGCCCATCGCGGTCGTCGATGACCAGCACGCTGCGACGCATACGCGAAAGGCAGACCGCGGCCGACAGTCCCGCGGGTCCGCCGCCGATGATTGCGCAGTCGATTTCGCGCTCGTAAAGGGGCGCCCTGGCTTGCGCGGGGAATTCACCTGAGGTGCTCGGAGCCCCTGATTGTTCCAATTCGCTCATCGAATAATCATGCCCCTACCGGGGCTTCTCGTGTGGGGCAATTTCGAACCGTCCGGCCGCAGGAGGCACCCCGACCGCGTCGGCGAGCGCTGCCGGGTACACTGCGGCCAGAAGGAGGCAGGCCAACCGAGACACACGTCCCGTCCATCGCGTCCGTGACCGCCCCGCGGGCCACACCCGGGTCCGCAGGCAAGACCCCGAACGCGGCCGGACCATCGGCACCGGCCCGCCCACTCAGGACGCGTGAAGAGCGCCTACTCCTGCTCCGCCCGTTGTTGCAGCGGCGGATTCTCGTTCTCGACGGGGCCACCGGCACGCTGATCCAGCGCTACGGCCTGTCAGAGGCCGATTTCCGGGGGGAACGTTTCCGCGACCATCCGCGCGACGTCCGCGGCGACAACGACCTCCTGTGCCTGACTCGTCCCGACGTAGTTCGCGCCGTCCACGACGCCTATCTGGCGGCCGGCGCGGACATAATCACGACCGACACGTTCACCGCGACGCGCATCGCCCAGGCCGACTACGGGCTGGAGGACGTGGCGTACGAGATCCACCTCGAGGCGGCCCGGATCGCTCGCGCCGCCGCCGATGCCGCCGAGGCGCGCGAGCCCGACAGGCCGCGGTTCGTCGCCGGCTCGCTCGGCCCGACGAACAAGACCGCCTCCATCTCCCCGGACGTGGCCGACCCGGCCGCCCGTTCCGTCTCCTTCGAACAGCTGGCCGAGGCATACGCGGAGGCGGCCCGCGGGCTGATTCTCGGTGGCGCCGATCTGCTCATGGTCGAGACGATCTTCGACGTCCTCAACGCGAAGGCCGCGATCTTTGCGATCCAAGGCGTATTCGAAGAACTCGGGCTGGAGGTCCCGCTCTGGATTTCCGGCACGATCACCGACGCCAGCGGCCGGACCCTCTCGGGCCACACCGTCGAGGCATTCTGGAACGCGATCCGCCACGCGCGGCCGCTCATCGTGGGGCTGAACTGCGCCCTCGGCGCGCGTCAGCTGCGAGCCCACGTCGACGAGCTGTCCGGCCTGGCCGACACGTTCGTGGCCGCCCATCCGAACGCCGGCCTGCCCAACGAGTTCGGCGGTTACGACGAGACGCCCGAAGCCATGGCGACCGTTCTCCGCGACTTCGCCGCGGCCGGCATCGTCAATGTCATCGGCGGCTGCTGCGGAACTGGGCCGGCGCACGTCGCGGCCCTCGTGGAGGCGGCGGCGGACCTGGCGCCGCGAGCCATCCCCGAGCGACCGGCCGGCTTGCGGCTGGCCGGTCTCGAGGCGCTGGACATCGTCGAGGGCAGCCTTTTCGTCAATATCGGCGAGCGGACCAATGTCGCCGGCTCGCGCATGTTCGCCCGCCGGATCGTCGAAGGCGACTTCGACGGCGCGCTCGCAATCGCGCGACGCCAGGTGGAAGCCGGCGCTCAGGCGATCGACGTGAACATGGACGAGGCCCTGCTCGACTCGGAAGCGGCGATGACCCGCTTCCTCAACCTCGTGGCTTCAGAGCCGGCGATAGCCCGCGTCCCCATCGTCGTGGACTCGTCGAAATGGTCGGTGATCGAGGCCGGCCTGCGCTGCGTCGGAGGCAAGCCGATCGTCAACTCGATCTCGCTCAAGGAGGGCGAGGAGCAATTCCTCCGGCAGGCGCGGCTGGCGCGCCGCTACGGTGCCGCGGTCATCGTCATGGCCTTCGACGAGCGGGGGCAGGCCGACACGGTCGAACGCAAGGTCGAGATCTGCCGGCGCGCGTACGGCTTGCTGACCGAGCGGGCGGGCTTTCCGGGCGAGGAGATCGTCTTCGATCCGAATGTCTTCGCCATCGGGACCGGGATCGAGGAGCACGCCGGATACGCGGTCGCATACATCGAGGCAACGCGCCTCATCAAGGCCGAGCTGGCGGGTGTCCGGGTCAGCGGCGGGGTCAGCAACGTCTCGTTCGCCTTCCGCGGCAACGACGCCGTTCGCGAGGCCATCCACGCCGTATTCCTCTATCACGCCGTCGCAGCCGGCATGGACATGGGCATCGTCAACCCCGGGCAACTCACGGTGTATTCGGAGATTCCGGCCGATTTGCTCGAGCGAGTCGAGGACCTGGTGCTCAACCGCCGTCCGGACGCGACGGAGCGGATGCTCGAGATCGCCTCGAAGTACGCCGGTACGGCCGGGACGGAGCGGGCGGCCGTCGACCCCGCGTGGCGCGACCTGCCCGTCTCGGATCGGCTGAGGCATGCCCTGGTCGAGGGAATCGACACGTTCGTGGTCGAGGACACCGAGGCGGCTCGCCTCGCCGCCGCCCGTCCTATCGAAGTCATAGAAGGGCCGCTGATGAGCGGCATGAACGCCGTCGGCGACCTCTTCGCGGCCGGCAAGATGTTCCTGCCCCAGGTTGTCAAGAGCGCCCGCGTCATGAAGAAAGCAGTCGCTCATCTCGTGCCGTATCTGGAGGCGGAGAAGGCTGCCCTGGGCGACATGCGGCCACGCGGCAAGATCCTGATGGCCACCGTCAAGGGCGATGTCCACGACATCGGCAAGAACATCGTCGGCGTCGTGCTGCAGTGCAACAACTACGAGGTGGTGGACCTGGGGGTCATGGTCCCGGCCGCCCGGATCGTGGACGCCGCCCGCGCCGAGAACGTGGACGTCGTGGGGCTGTCCGGCCTGATAACTCCCTCTCTGGAGGAGATGGCCCACGTCGCCGCCGAGATGGAGCGGGAGGGCTTCCGCGTCCCGCTGCTCATCGGCGGAGCCACTACGTCGAAGGCTCACACCGCGGTCAAGATCGCGCCGCGCTATTCGGCGCCGGTGATCCACGTGGCCGATGCGTCGCGGGCGGTCGGCGTCGTCTCGGAGCTGCTCGGCGACGGAGCGGCCGGATATGCCGCCACGATCCGAAACGAGCAGGAGCGACTCCGCGTCGATCGGGCCGGACGCCGCGAGAAGGTAGCCCGCGTCTCCATTTCGGTCGCCAGGGCAAACCGGACCGCGGTCGATTTCGGGCTGGCGGCTCCGGCTCCCGGCTTCCTGGGGGCGCGGGCCGAGGAGTACCAACTCGCGCAGCTGGTCGACTGGATCGACTGGTCGCCCTTCTTTGCCGCCTGGGAGCTCAAGGGAACCTTCCCGAAGATCCTCGACGCGCCCGGCGTTGGCGAGTCGGCCCGAAGTCTCTACGACGATGGACGGCGACTGCTAGACCAGCTCGTGAGCGAGAAGCGGTTGCGCGCGAAGGCGGCCGTGGGCTTCTGGCCGGCCGGCTCCGTGGGTGACGACATAGAGCTGTACGCGGACGAAGCGCGGTCGGAGGTTCGAGCGGTCGTCCACACCTTGCGCCAGCAGATGGAGAAGCCCCCGGGCCGGCCCAACATGGCGCTGTCCGATTTCGTGGCTCCGCGGGAGAGCGGAATCCCGGATTACCTCGGCGCGTTTGCGGTCACCGCCGGCCTGGGCTCGGCGGAGATCGTGGCCGCGTTCGAAGCCGCCCACGACGACTACCGGGCCATCATGGTCAAGGCCCTGGCCGATCGTCTGGCAGAGGCGCTGGCGGAGGTCGTGCACGAGCGCGTCCGTCGCGAGCTGTGGCGCTACGCCCCGAACGAAACGTTGGACCGAGCCGCGATCATCCGCGAGGAGTACCAGGGCATACGGCCCGCGCCCGGCTATCCGGCGTGCCCGGATCACACGGAGAAGGCGACTCTCTTCGCGTTACTCGACGCCGAGGCGGGCGCGGGCATGGCCCTCACCGAGTCCTTCGCGATGCTCCCGCCGGCGTCCGTCTCGGGCTACTACTTCTGGCGTCCCGAGGCGCACTACTTCGGCGTCGGCCGGATCGGGGCCGACCAGCTGGAGGACTACGCCCGACGCAAGGGCTGGTCGCTCGACGAGGCCGCGCGCTGGCTGGCTCCAAATCTCGAGGATGAATAGGGCGGCCGCCTTCCGCGGTTTCGAATCGGCCCGGGCTGGGGCGGATAGAATCTATCCACTCAGCAGCGGAGGTCGGCATTGAGCGACGGGCACGAGACGGGGGCAAAGACGGCAGGCGAGGTGCCGCGGGGTGCGGATGTCGATTCCGTCGTCGTGCTCGATTTCGGGAGCCAGTACAGCCGCCTGATTGCCCGCCGTGTGCGCGAGCTCAATGTCTATTCGGAGCTGCTTCCGTTCGACACGCCATGGCGTGAGATCGCCGCGCGCAAGCCCAAGGCGGTGATCCTGTCGGGCGGTCCGGCCAGCGTCTATGAAGAGGGGTCGCCCCACCCCGACCCGGCGATCTGGACCGGCGGCGTACCGATCCTCGGTATCTGCTACGGACTCCACCTTATGGCCGAGGGTCTCGGCGGCGAGGTCGTCTCCTTCGAGCGAAAGGAGTTCGGCCCGGCCATCGTCTCGGTGACGTCCGGGGACGGCCTGTTCGCCGGCCTCGAGCCCGAGCAGCCGGTCTGGATGAGCCACGGCGATTCGATCCGGCGGCTGCCGGACGGTTTCGGCTCGACCGCTCGAACAGACTCCACGCCCTATGCCGCCGTCGCGGATGCCGGCCGCCGCATGTACGGGATCCAGTTCCACCCCGAGGTCGTCCACACCAGGAGCGGCCGCGACATCCTCCGAAACTTCGTGGTCGAGATCGCCGGCGCCCGCCAGAACTGGACCGCCGTCAACTTCATCGCCTCCACGGTCGACGAGATCCGGAATCGCGTCGATGCGCACAGCCGGGCCACCGGTACGGACGGCAAGGTCCTGTGCGCGCTCTCGGGTGGCGTGGATTCGGCCGTGGCTGCGACGCTCGTCCATCGGGCCGTCGGCGATCGGCTCATCTGTGTCCACGTCGACCACGGCATGATGCGCAAGAACGAGACCGAGCTCCTCCAGACGGCCTTCGAGCAGCTGGGCGTGCGCGTGATCGTGGTCAACGCCCGAGAGCGGTTCCTGCGCAAGCTCGAGGGCGTCACCGACCCGGAGCAAAAGCGCCACATCATCGGCAACGAGTTCATCCGCGTGTTCGAAGAGGAAGCTGCGAAGCTCGGCCAGATCGCCTTCCTTACCCAGGGCACGCTATACCCGGACGTCATCGAATCGGCGACTTCCTCGAGTGAGAAGGCCGCCGCCAAGATCAAGACTCACCACAACGTCGGCGGCCTGCCGGACGATCTCGCCTTCCAGCTCATCGAACCGCTTCGCTACCTGTTCAAGGACGAGGTTCGGGCGGTCGGCACGGAACTCGGCCTGCCCGACTCGATGGTCCAGCGCCAGCCGTTCCCGGGCCCGGGCCTGGCCATACGGATCATCGGCGAGGTCACCGCGGACCGACTCGACACGCTGCGGGAAGCCGATTGGATCGTCATCGACGAGATCAAAGCCGCGGGCTTGTATCGCAGCGTCTGGCAGTCGTTCGCGATCCTGACCCCAGTCCGGTCGGTCGGTGTCATGGGCGACGGCCGAACCTACGCCAACCTGGTCGCCATTCGCGCGGTCACATCTGAGGACGCGATGACCGCCGATTGGGCCAAACTCCCATACGACGTCCTGGGCAGGATCAGCTCCCGAATCGTCAACGAGGTTCCGGGCGTGAACAGGGTTGTCTACGACATCAGCTCGAAACCACCGGCCACCATCGAATGGGAATGAGGGCGCCGTCGGACGCGCCGGCGTAAAGTCCGCAACAAGCGGGCGTGAGAGTCCGCGCGGCAGTTTCGCCTCCGCCTCCGTATCCGTATCCGCGCCACGAGGAGAACGATGCAACGAGTCTTCGGGGCGCTGGCGATCTTCGGAGGGTGGCTTTGCATCCTCTTGAGCGCAGTCTTCGGTCTGGTCGCGTCCCAATTCCTGGGGCTCGATCACTTCGAGGGCAGCCCACCCCCGGCTGGGCTATATGGGGTGCCGGCTGTCGTGGTCCTGTGGATCGCGGTCGCGGCGGCGATCGTGTCGGCGGTCCCCGCAGCATCGGCAATGTTCGCGCCGGACCCAAGTCGACGGCTGTACGCCGCCGCCATGGTCATGGGAGTCATCGGGGTGGCAATCCTGCCGGATGAGCTTGGACGGGCCTACGCCGCGGCCATCATTCCGGGAGCCGCCCTCTTCGCCGCCGGAGCGTGGTGGACCCACCGGGCCGGCCCGATCGGTGCCGAGGCCGCCTCGGGCTCGGCCGGCGTCGGCGCCACTGAGCCGTGGCTCGGACCGGGGCCCGATCCGACAGGCTCGGTGGGTGTCGCCAGCCTCGCGCCCGAGCCCGCGCCCGAGACGCCGGCCAAGCGATCGTCCGGGCGGGCCGCGAAGTCCCATACGAAGCCCAAGATCGAAGCGGAAACTGAATGCCCGTGGTGCTCCGCTCGGATCGTCGTCGGGGCGGAAAGATGTCCGAGTTGCGGGGCGGCGCTGATCTCGGCGGCCGAGGTGGCCGCGGTCGTGATCCCAGGGGTCACCGCCATCTCACCCGAACTGCGCGAGTATCAGTACAGGGTTGCGCACCAGAAGAAGCGCCCCGGGGTCCTGTCGATGGTGCTGGGCGAGTTCGGCGACAAGGGCGCAGGCGGCCCTGTGCAGGATGGCGACGTGGCGGCGTTCCAACCCCCGAGCGCGGAGGTTCGGGCCGAGATGGTGCGCCTCGATCGCGAGATCGACGCCGGACGGGTCGTCCCCGAGGAAGTCGCCGCGCCCGAGGAAGTCGCCGCGCCCGACCCGGCCGCGCCCGAGGAAGTCGCCGCGCCCGAGGAAGTCGCCGCGCCCGAGGTCGCCACGTCAGAGGACCGCGATCCCACAAAGGACTCCTGAGCCGGTGGCCACCTCCGAATCGGGACTTCCTGCGCCGGGCCCCTCGTACTTGCGCGAGCTGGCGCTTCGCCCGGGGGATCGACGCCGCGTGGGAATGAGCCAGCCTCAAACCGTCGCGGACGGCTGGTGGGTGGCTCTGCTCTGGTGCGAGACGGACGGCCGCCTTGTGGAGTTCCGCGACCTGAGCCCGACCCCCGAGCCGCCTCCCGGCTCTCCCTTGCTTCGACTCGGGCCCGCTCTCGCCGGCACTCTCTCCGGTCTGATCCTTGAGGAGGGCGGGCGCCAGCAACTCCGCCTCCGACTGGGGAAGCCGCCCGTCGACGAGACCAGGCCCTGGGAAGCGCCTCTGACCGTGCTCGCAGGGTTCCGCTTCGAGCCCGCACGCATCGCCACGATGCGCGACAACGAACTCGCCCAGACTGTTCTTCAGGCTTTCCTGGAAGCGATTCTCCGCCTCGCAGGGTAGCCCGCGAAGTCGGGCGCGAGTGCCATTTCGCGGCTCGGCTAGACTCGTCGCATGCGCGACATGTTTGACGACTTTCTCGATGAGCTGCGCCGCCGCCAGGCCGAGCAGAGCCGCAAGGGCGGCGAGCCCGGAGCCGAGCCCGGAGCCGAGCCCGGAGCCGAGGCCGAATCCGATCCGGCCGACGGGACGGACGCCCAAGCCGGCGATCACTCATCTACCGAGGCCCCAGCGGAGGACAGACCGGTGAGTTCAAACGGAACGGATTCCGATAACGGTGCCGGTCGGGGCGACGATGACGGCGGTGTCTTCCGCGGCGGTGGTTACAGAGGTCCCCGCCGACCCCGATCCGTGGGCTCCGACGGAGACCTGCCCGAGATCCACGTCGGCCGCGGCTGGGTCATCATGGGGGTCTCGCTCGTAGTCATCCTGGTCCTCTTCAGCCTGTTCTTCTCCGTGGGAGTGGGCATCTGGACCGATGCGATCTGGTATCAGAGCGTCGGCTTCGCGGACGTCTTCTCGACGCGGCTCGGCTCGCAGCTCGCCCTCTTCGCCTTCGGCACGCTGGCCGGATTCGCCTTCCTGTGGTTCAACCTGTGGCTCGTCGGCCGGCTCATCCCCAAAGGCACGATGCGGCGCTTCTCGCTCGACGATTTCCTCGACCGCTTCAACGTCGAACGCTACAGCGGCAGCTACGGCAACGGACCCTTCGGCGCGCAACGCCGGCCGAGCTCCGGCCAGTCCGAAATCGAGATGCCGGACGTCGCTCGCCCCGTCTTCTGGGGTCTGGTCGGGCTCAGCGCGCTCATCGCCCTCGGGCTCGGCGGCCTGCTGGCCAGCAGCTGGACGACCGTCCAGCTGTTCGCCCATCGCGTGCCGTTCGGCCAGGTCGATCCGTCCTTCCATCTGGACATCGGCTTCTACGTCTTCGAGTTGCCCTTCTACCGTCTCGTCCAGTCGTTTGCCAATACGCTGCTGCTGCTTGCCATCGTCGTGGCCGGCGTCCGCTATGTGGTGGCGATCGTTTCCGGAGCCTCGATGCCGACGGCGGCTCGAGCCCACATCGGCGTTCTCGTGATGCTCTTCCTCGTCTCGATCGCCGTCGGGTTCCAGCTCGACCGGTACGGGCTCGTCTACAGCGGCCAGAGCGGCGTCTTCCAGGGCGTCAGCTTCACCGATGCCAACGCCAGGTTCCTCGCAATCAATGTGCTGACCGTTCTTGCCGCCTTTGCCGGGACGCTCTTCCTGCTCTTCTGCGTGACCCGCTGGTGGGTGCCCCTGACTCTCACGATCGTGATCTGGCTGGGCGCGTACGTAGCGCTTGATTTCGCCTATCCGCTCATCACGCAACGGATCGCCGTCGAACCGAACCAGCAGGGCCAGGAGTCGCCGTACATCCAGAACAACATCGACATGACCCGGCTCGGGTTCGACCTCAACGGTTGGTCGAGCACCTCATACCAGCCCGGCACGTCGATCACCCAGTCGTCGCTCGCAACCGAGCAGGCCACGGTCCAGAACCTGCGCCTGTGGGACTACCGGCCACTCAAGCCGACCCTCGAAAACATGCAGCTGATCCGCCAGTACTACAGCTTCGGCGACGTGGACACGGATCGGTACGTCTTCACGGATGCATCCAGTTGCGCTCCCAACCCGGCGCCATGCGTCCGCCAGGTGATGCTCGCCGGCCGCGAGTTGGACCCGGCCAAGGTCGCAAACCTCAACAACGGCACCTCGAGCTGGGTCAACCAGCACCTCATCTACACCCACGGCGTGGGGCTGGCGATGCTGCCGGTCAACGAAGTCGTGCGCAGCTCGAGCGGCCAGAGCGCCAACCCGCTCCTGGTGATCCAGAACCTGCCACCGGTTTCTTCGCCCGGCGCTCCGGTCGTCACCCAGCCGAGGATCTACTTCGGCACTCAGACGAGCGACTACGTGATCGTCGGCGGCGGCGACCATGAATTCGACGGGCCGGCAGCGACGTCGACGGGCGACGCCTACAACAGCTGGACCGGCACGACCGGTATCAAACTGGACACGCCGCTCACTAAGCTGCTTTTCGCCGCCCGATTCGGCGACTTGAACCTGTTCATCAGCAACCAGGTGAGCGGCAACAGCCAGCTCCTGATGCGACGCTCGATCCAGGAGCGTGTCCAGGAGATCGCCCCGTACCTGCGCTATGACAAGGATCCGTACCTGGTCGTGACCGCGACCGGCCGGCTCGTCTACATCCTCGACGCCTTCACGACCACGGCCAATTTCCCGGACGCCAACAACTACGACCCGGGCCAGAGCCCGGCCGCGAGCGGCCTTGCCGGCGACCCCTTCAACTACATCCGCAACAGCGTCAAGGTCGTCATGGACGCCTACGACGGCAACACGACCTTCTACGTGGCGGATCCGAAAGATCCGATCATTCGAGCCTGGGAAGGGGTATTCCCAACCGTCTACCACCCGCTATCCGACATGTCCACCGATCTTCGAGCCCACCTGCGATACCCGGAAGATCTGTTCAACGCCCAGACGACGCAGTTCGAGAAGTACCACGTCACCGACCCGGGCGTCTTCTATCAGGGCAACGACGTCTGGCAGGTAGCGCGCAACAACGGCACCAGCGGCGACAACGGACCGCAGGAACTGGGGCTCGAGGCCTATTACGTGCAGATGCAGGCGCCGGGCCAGACTCAGGCGAGCAACGCGGAGTTCCTGCTGCTGCAGCCGATGGTTCCGAACGGCCGTCCAAACATGATCGCCTGGGTGGCCGCCCACAATGACCCGGCCACATACGGCCAGGTCAGCATCTACGACTTCCCACGCGATTCCACTATCTACGGGCCGGCCCAGATGAGTGCCCTGATAACTCAGAACCCCATCGTCAGCCAGCAGATCACTCTCTGGTCGCAACAGGGCAGCACGGTGATCATGGGCAACCTGCTGGTCGTGCCACTGCACGATTCGATCCTGTACGTGCAACCGGTATATATGTCGTCCAAGACAAATCCGCTGCCGGTGCTCCAGAAAGTGATCGTGGCCACCCCAAGCGCGATCGTCTGGGGTGACACGCTGCAAGCGGCCCTGACACAACTCGTCGCCGGCGGCGGCCAAGCGCCGGGCACCTCGCCGGGGCCCGGAACGACGCCCGGCACGACGCCGAGCCCGCTCGTAACTTCGACGCCCGGGGTCCCCCCGACGTCGGGTCCGACTCTCACCCTGAACGGTACGGCCCAGGAGCTGATCGCCCAGGCGAGCCAGCACTACCAGCTGGCCCAGCAGGCCCTGGTCAGGGGCGATCTCGGCACGTATCAGAAGGAGATGGACATCGTCGGCCAGATCCTCGCACAGCTCCAGACCGTAGTCGGCACACCCGCTCCTTCCGGGCGCTAGCTGAGTGGTCGAGCCGGCCGTACGACCCGCAACCCGACGGCCGGGCCGGATCGGCCGCGTCGCGCGGGCCCTGAGTTTCGGCCTGACCGACACTGAGGCGGCGCCGGTTGCGCTGGCGGGATTCCTGCTGAGAGGCGGGATCCTCCTGCTGGCGCTGCCGGGCGTCGTCCTGCCGTCCGTAATCGGCATCGCCGGCGCGACCGGTGTCGACGCGATCTCGATCGACGGCCGGCCAACGGCGTGGCTCCTGGCGCTGATCGCAGTCGTTGTCGCGGCGACGTTCGTCTGGCTGGCGATCGCGAGTCTGGTGGGCTCGCTCGTCGACGTCTGGCTCATCCGAATGGCTTCCGAACCGCGGCCCGAGAGGGCGCATCGGCGGTTGGAGTTGCCGCCCGGATCGCTTCTGATGCAGCTGGCGGCGATCCGAATGACCTGCTTGCTGCCCCTCGCCGCGGCGCTCGCCTGGGCCGCGTCTCGCATCTTCAATGCCACGTATGCCGAACTCACGACGCCGACAAACCTGACGTCGCCGCTGCCATTGAGGGTTGTCCTCGCGGCGGGCGATGCCGTCGCTGTCGTGGCCGCCGTTTGGCTGGTCACGGAGACGATCGCCGCGATCGCGATCCGTCGCGAGGTGCTGGCGGGACGGGGATTCTGGCGGTCCATCGGCGGCGCGGCAGCGCAAATCGTGCGCCGGCCGATCTCGACCGCAGTGACGGTCGCCGTCTCATATGCAGTGAGCGCCGCGGCGATCGGACTGGCGATGGTCGTAACTTCGATGGCGTTCGATTGGTGTCGAATTGCCGCCCGAAATCAGGATCCGATCGCGATCAAGCTTGGCATCGGGGACTTCGCGACGGTCAGAGACTTTCGGCCGGTCGCGTTCTCGCTCGCGGCTTTCGCATTCGCCCTGGCATGGGCGGCGGCGCTGGCTCTGGCGGCGCTCACTTCGGCGTGGCGGAGCGCGGCCTTCACCAACGAGGTCACGGACTCTCTGGCCGCCGAACGGGAGTCGGCCGTCGAGCCGAATCTGAGCGAGTTGGGACTTTCGGGCACTACTGCAGAGAGATCGGGGGATTGAAGCTGCACTAGCCGAGCGGGAACCTCGCCGCAGCGGGGTCTTCCAATACTTGGCTCCGCAGCGGAGGGTCCGGTGGTCGAGCTCACGGAATGCACGAGTTGCTCAGCGCCGATGTCGCTCGGCCAGGCCGTGTGCGTGCGTTGCGGGACCGTGCAGCCCGTCGTCGAACCCGCGGCAGTCGGGGCGTCGGCCACGGAAGACCCGAGGATCGCGGCATTCCGTCGCGCATTGGCAACCGAGCCCGTTGCCGCCCCAGTGGAGGTCGACGCAACCGTGAGCGACGACCAGGACCCGGCTGCCCCGGTTCCGCCGAGTGAATCCGAGAATCCGCAACCCTGGACCGCTGCGAACGCGGCTGCAAGGGCGGCCACGGCGCGGGAGGCGGCGGCCAAGGCGGTCGCCCAGGTGCTGGCCCAAGCTGCCGCAGCAAGCGCTTCCGGCGACGATGATGCCGGCGACCCGGGAGTCGAGCCCGATAACGCTATCGAGCCGCGGGCTACGGTCGAGCCGGTTGCGGACCCGGGCGCTGCGACCTCGGATCGATACCTCGCGCCCTCCACGTCCCGGTCGCTCGGCGCAATCGGCGCTGCGAGGCCGGCTCCCGCTCCTTTGGCTTCCGCGAGCCCGGTTCCCGGTGCTGTTCCGGCTCCTGGGCAAGCGCCCGAGGCGCGCCCGCTCGCCGGCGGCGGACCGGTCGCTGCGCAACCGGTCTCATCTGCGCGGCCGGTTGTGCCGATGACGACATCGGAGAAGATCAAGGTCACGCTCGCTTCCATGGCTGCGGAGCCCAAATCCGAGCTGGCCGCCACGGGCCTGACCGCTCTCGGCGGGGCGCTCGTGCTCGTCGGGTTCGCGCTGCCCTGGACGGCCGACAACGGATTGGGAGTGGGCACGGTCGACATCCATCCACGACCGGGAGCGTGGGCATTCGACACGGCCGCCGGCTGGCCGCTATTCCTGATCGCCGCTCTTCTGCTGGCTTCGATTCTGGCCAGCGACAAGCTCGAGGAACTCATGCCCGGGCTGGCTGTAACGATCAGGCGCCTGACCGAAGTCGCGGTGCCGATGCTTCTCGGCGCGATCCTGCTCGGAGTGAGCCTGCTATACGTGACGCTGCCCTGGGGATTCGGGGGAGGAATCGTACTTGTCACGCTTGGCGCCACGCTCCTGATCGCCGGTTCGATGGTCGGCCTCTTCTTCCCTGCCGGGGAACGCAAGGACTAGCCCGCCGGTTCGCGGCGAGGTTGCTCATCTGGGATCGAACGGTCCGTCACCCGGGGTCGACTGCGCCCGTCACACGCCCGCAAAGGGTCGGTCCGAGGTTTCGACCCTGGTAGACTTTCATAGCCCTTCTCGGTTCGATCGGACGCCCCGAAGGGCGGATCGGAGAAAGCGGATCCCTCTCCATGAATGACCCAATGGGCGCACTGGGCGGAGCGATGAGCGCGTTCTTCTCGAACGCGGTCGTCCAGCTGATCCTCTACGCGACGTTCTTCTACATGATCCTTTTATGGATCGCGGCGGCGTATTGGGCGTTCCGAGACATGCGGGACCGCACCGAGAACCCGGTTCTCCCGTTCCTGGCCACGGGCCTGATCATCATGTTCTTGCCCTTCTTCTTCCCCTTTGGGGTCGTCGTCTATCGAGTGGTCCGCCCCCCGGAGCGGCTCGGAGAGGTCTACGAGAGAAACCTCGCCGAAGAGGCGCTGCTGGCCGAGGTAGAGGCGATCAAGACGTGCCGCAGCTGCGACCGTCGCGTCGACTCCGAATGGATCATCTGCCCGTGGTGCCGCCAGCGCCTCAAGAGGGTCTGCCCCAACTGCGAACGGCTCGTCGGCCTCGATTGGTCGCTCTGCGCCTGGTGCGGGAAAGACTTCGAGCGGCCCGTGGTCGAGCGTGTTCCGGAGGCCACGCCGGCACCGTTGCCGGCGCCCGCGCCCGACGGTGCCGGGTCGGTCCGCGGCGTCATGCCCCGGCCGGTAAACGCTATTGCTCCGAGCAAACCATTAGCCGGCCGCTGACGGCCGGTTGAGCGCTAGCAAGCCACCCCGGTGACGGTCGATCCACCACACGACGACGCCGCGGGGGCGGCGCCGGAAGGTTCGCCGGGCTTAGCGGCCTACCCACCGCCGGATTACGGGCTTCCGCCCGGGTACGCCGCGCCCCCGCCCGGGTACGGTTGGCCGCCGGGTTACGGAGCGCCGGGTTACGCCGCGCCGCCGCCCGGGTACGGTTGGCCGCCGGGTTACGGAGCGCCGGGTTACGCCGCGCCGCCGCCCGGGTACGGTTGGCCGCCGGGTTACGCGCCGCAGCCCGCCTACCCAACGAACCCGGCCTACGGTTGGCCGCCCGCCAACGGTTGGCCGCCCGCGCCGCCGCCCGTCTACCCCGCCCCCGGATACTCGACGGCGCCGCCGTACGGTTGGGCATACCCGCCCAACCCATGGGCCTACCCAAACCCGTACATCCCGTGGGGTTACGGCCCGCCGCCGGCCGCCGAAGCGCCCGGACGTCTGCATCCGGCAGTGCCGCCAAGGCGGATCGATTCGCTGCGGGAACGAGCCCGGCCGCGCATGTACGCCGCGGGCTGGTTACTCACTCTCGTCGGTCTGTTCACAGTCATAGCCATCATCACCGCGGGCTACGCCGGGCTATCTCGAGGCGCGCCGGGTCTTGCGGTCGCGTCGGTATTCGAGCTCGGACTGGTTCTGCTGTCGATCGGGCTCGTGGCGGCGGCGCTGGCGCAGGGCAGCCAGCGAAAGGCCGACGGTTGGCAGGACTACTTCGGGCCATCGCCCTTCCTGGTCGTGCCGGCGTGGCTCTCCGCGTCGCTGGCGGCGGAGCTCGTCCTGTTCGGCGTCATCGATTCGGTCGGGATAAGCCTGGCCACCTCGGTCGAGACACTGCTCGGCCTGCTCGTGAACGTCGCGGGTTACCTGGTTCTCGTCCAGCTGGTCGTCGTTCGTCCGGGGGCCCTATCCTGGCGGGACATGGCTCGGCCGCTGCACCTCGCTCGCCACCCGAGCGACGTGCCCTTCCTGTACGGCTGGGCGGGGGCGCCAACCCAAACCGCCGGCCAGAGACGTGGCACTCTCGTCGGGGACATCGGATTGGCGCTCGCGCTGGCGATCCCGATCCTGATCGGGACCCTCATCCTCACGGGGATCCTGGTCACGATTCTGGGTCTGCAGGGCGTCGACCTCTCCGGACCCAGCCCCAGGCTGCTCCCCAACTGGGACCTGTGGATCACCCTGCTGGCCGCGGCCGTCGTTGCGCCGATCGGAGAAGAGATCTTCTTCCGGGGCTTCGCTACGAACGCATGGGCTCGTTCGCTCACGCGCAACTCGGCCATCATCCGCGCGGCCGTCTTCTTCGCCTTCATCCACATCATCAACCTGGTCGGCGCCGTCAGCCCCGACATCTTCCTTCGGGCAGCGATCCTCGCCGTCGGGGCGCGGATTCCCGTGGCGTGGATGCTGACGTGGATCTATACGCGGCGACGCTCCATCTACGCCTCGATCACGCTCCACGCCGCCTACAACGGCAGCCTCGTCCTCCTGGCCTGGTGGATCACCAGGTACTTCGCCTACTAGCTCGCGTTTATCCGGAGTTGGTCGGCAGATAATCGGCGAGGTCTAGTCTCGTCTTGTTCCCGGAGCCCGATGGCGGGAGGAATCGGCGGGCTCACGTCGTTTGGCTCCGGGAGCAGTAAGTCATCCTCGATCCGCCCCCAACGGCAGGACACCGCCCGTGGAACAGCGCGAGTCAGAACTGCGTACCGGGCCGGCGGCCCAACCGCGAAACGCCCGACGGCGCCAGACCCGCGCATCGGAACAGCCACTCTCGGGGATCGGCACGATGCCCGCCAGAGAGCGGCCGCGCGAGCGGCTGGCGATGCACGGCGCCGCGGCACTCAGCGCTGCGGAACTGATCGGCGTCCTGTGGGGTTCCGGGACGCACGGGGCCACGGCGGTCGACGCCGCGTCGGACGCGCTGCGGCGGCACGAGGGGCTCGTCGGTCTCGCGCGCGCGACCGACGTCGAACTCGAAGCCGTGCCCGGAGTCGGGCCGGTCCGCGCCGCACAGCTTGCGGCCGCCATCGAGTTGGGCCGGCGCGTGGTCACAGACTGGCCCCAGGGCCGCTGGACTGTGCGGGCGCCGCGCGATGTCGGCGAGCGGCTCGTGCCACAGATGGGCTTCCTGGAGCGAGAAGAGCTGCGCGTTGTTCTGATGAACACGCGAAACTCGGTCCTTCGGCTCGTCACCGTCTACCAGGGCAATGTGTCGTCGAGCCTGGTCCGGATCGGCGAGCTCTTCCGCGACGCGGTCCGCCTCAACGCCGCGGGACTCATTCTCGTCCACAACCACCCGTCGGGCGACCCGACGCCAAGCCCCGACGACCTCCGTCTCACGGCCGAAGCCCTGGCAGCCGGCCGGCTGCTGGACATCCAACTGCTCGACCACCTCATCGTCGCGGGCAACGGTTTCGTCTCCCTGCGCGACCGCGGAGTGTCATTCGACCGACCGCAATAGTCGCCGCCGGGACTCGAAAGAAGCCCTCACGAACCGCCCGCCGGCACCCGTCGATGGGCCACCCAAGCCGTGTCGGCCCCCTGCACCACTCATGCGGGTATACTGCTCGGGCTTCCCAGGGTCTAAGCGGGCGGATCTACGGCCCCGCATCCTTGATGGGAGTCACCAGAGTCCGAGACGACGCCACCCGCTCGGTCGCCTGGATCACTAAGCTGGCATCCCCGTTCCCCGCGACCGCGGGGACCAGCACTACGAGGAAGGAACCGCCTCGAATTATGTTTGGCGTCCATAGTCTGCTGGGTCTGTTCTCGCGCGACATCGGGATCGACCTCGGCACAGCCAACACCCTGGTCCACGTCCGCGACCGAGGCATCGTCATCAGCGAGCCGAGCGTCGTTGCGATGGAGGCCAAGACGAAGCGCGTCCTGGCTGTCGGGGCCGAGGCCAAGCGCATGGTCGGTCGCACCCCGGCGAGCATCATCGCCGTGCGGCCGCTGCGGGACGGCGTCATCAGCGACTTCGACGTCACGCAACAGATGATCGCGTACTTCGTTCGCAAGGTTCACGATCGCATCGGCATGGTTCCGAGGCCGCGGATGCTGCTCGGCATCCCGTCGGGCGTCACCGAAGTCGAGAAGCGCGCCGTACGCGACGCAGCGCTCAACGCCGGCGCCCGCTGGGCCGGATTGATCGAAGAGCCCATGGCCGCCGCGATCGGCGCGGGCCTGCCGGTCAACGAGCCGACCGGGAGCATGATCGTCGACATCGGCGGCGGCACGACCGAAGTGGCCGTCATCAGCCTCGGCGGCATCGTCGTCAGCCGCAGCATCCGGGTCGGCGGCGACGAGATGGACGTCGACATCGTTGCCTACGCCCGCCGCGAGTACAACCTCCTCCTGGGCGAGCGCACGGCCGAGGACATCAAGATCTCCATCAGTTCCGCAGCCCCGGGCGAATGGGACGCGCAGCGCGTCACGCTTCGCGGCCGCGACCTTCTCACCGGCTTGCCCCGCAGCGTCGAGGTCGGCGGAGAGCAGATCCGCGAAGCCATCGAACCGTCGATTGCTCTTATCGTGGAGACGGTCAAGGACACGATCGAGGAGACTCCGCCGGAGCTGATCGCCGACATCATGGACCAGGGCATCGTCCTGGCGGGCGGCGGCGCCCTCCTGCAGGGTCTCGACCAGCGCATCGCTGAGGCCACCCAGATGCCGGTCCACGTTGCCAACGACCCGCTGACCTGCGTCGTCCGCGGAACCGGCGTCGTGCTGGAGGAGCTCGACATCATGGAAGAAGTGCTCGTGGCGGACACATACGCCCGCCCGCCTCGCTGAGCAGTCGCTCGGCCCGCACGGCCAGATGAACTCCCGTCCCGCCTACCGTCCCCGTGGTCAATGGGTCGTCTTCGGCCTGCTGCTGACTCTAAGCGTCGGCATGATGGGCGCGTCAGGGACCCGGTTCGCCCGCACCATCCAGGGCGACGTCAACTTCATGCTGAACCCCGTTGAGAACCTGGTAAACGACGCCGCCGACACGGTCGGGTCGTACTGGTCCACGGTGACCCAGCTCGACCACTTGCGGAGCGAGAACGATCGCCTTCGCGACGAGAACCGCACTCTCCAGGAGCAGCTCAGGCGGATGCCTGCAATCGCCCTGCTGAATGACAACTGGACGAAGGTTTCGCAGGCTCAGCAGACCTCCCCCTATCAGACGATCATCGCCCGAGTGGTCATCCGCGACATCTCCGACGTGCGCCAGAAGACCATCGTCATCAACCGGGGTCTGGCCGACGGAGTCACGTTGGGGCAGGTCATCGTCGACGCCGGCGGCGGCCTCGTCGGGAGAGTGATGCTCGTCGACACGTACGATTCGAAAGTCCTGCTGGTCAACGACAGCGGTGCCCGAGTGGTCGGCCGCGAGGTGGAGTCCGGCGCCATAGGGACGATCCACGGCCAGATCGGCGGCCAACTGCAGATGTCGTACGTGAACTCGAACGACAAGCTCGCGCTCGGACAGGCGGTCGTGACCGCGGGCATGGAATCGCCGGGCGGTGACGTAACGTCGCCCTATCCCCCGGGCCTGCTGATCGGAACGATAACCAGCATCGCCAAGGACCCGAACGAGGTCGTCCAGTCGGCGATCGTGCAGCCGGCCGCGGACCTGAACGGCATCGAGTGGGTGCTCATCATCACCAACTACCAGGGTGGCTTCGCGTCGCCCTCGCCGTCGCCGAGCCCGAGCCCGAGCCCGACACCGTTGGCGACCCTCATCCCTACCCAGAACCCTGCGCC
>Ga0302323_100000117_pt1 | contig 56192 bp, 41 predicted proteins | sample Fen_T0_3_FD_201950 | JGI IMG/M metagenome (GOLD analysis project Ga0302323, IMG submission 201950) | Peat permafrost microbial communities from Stordalen Mire near Abisko, Sweden - Fen_T0_3 | ecosystem: Environmental > Terrestrial > Soil > Wetlands > Permafrost | place: Sweden: Abisko...
TTCTCGACGGGTTCGCCACGGCAGGGAGGCGCCGCCAGCGCGCCTCCCGCTGCTTGCGCGCCACCGGTCTGTAACGCGCCGCCTGCTGCCCGCGTGCCACCGGTCTGTAACGCGCCGCCTGCTGCCTGAGTGCCACCCGCTTGGAACGCGCCGCCTGCTGCCTGCGTGCCCGCCGCATGTGGCGCCCCGGCCGGTACCTGCCCAATGCCCGCGCCGGAATCACTCACGCTTCCGAAATCGAGGAGCTCGGTTCGCGCGCCGCAGCCGCTGAACAAGGCCAGTAGCAAGGCCCGATTCGCGAGCAACCGCGCGCTCCCGCCCGTCGCATTCATCGCCTGCAGATTAGCACTGCTTTGCGAGAAATTTCCGCATGCCTGAGGGGAAGAAGCCGTGTTTTTCGGCTGGACTGCCCGAGGTAGGCCACTTCGGCGAGGCTCGTGAACTTGCCGCGCGTCATGATCTCGGGTCCATCGAGCTTGCTCCAACAATGGGCGCCCGCCAGCGCGCCCATCCCTGGAGCGCGAGCGGGGTCGCCACCGCCCACCTGGAACGATGTCGCCACACAGGACGCTTCTCACAGAGGAACGATTGTGCAGGCCCTGCGCGCGCCAGTTTGCATACCCGCCCACGCCAAACCTCGCGTGTCCGAATCCGTCAGTGGCGCTTCTTTCGACGCTGCCTCGGCACTCATGAAGACAATCTTGGGCTCGAAGCGGCCGAAGGGAAGCCCGGAGCTTGAGAGCAGCTCGGTCGCTTTCCCGCGTTGCCTCACGGGATCAGTTCAGTCGTGGTGTACAACCACCACTTCGTGGTGCTCTTGGTGATGTTCGCGGTGCTCTTGGTGTTCATGGTGGTGCGCATGCTCGGGGCGGGTATGCACGACGCAACCCATCGCCGAAAACATCGCGCTTGCCAGAACAATGATGGCGCTAACACGGTTCATCTGGACCTCTCTTCGTTGCTCGATTTCGCGATTCCGCGATTCCGCGATTCCCTGAGGGGTGCAAACACCGGGCCACACGCGCCGCGCTGAATGCCCTTGGCCAACGCGAGCAATGGGCAGAGGGGCTACCCTGATGCCGCGCGACGTCGCATTTAGTCTCGGCGACGCGCATGTGAAGCGAGGATGCCCCTTATCCACGCTAGACGAATGCACTAAAGAAGAACGGTGACCGACGCACCCAGTTCGCCCAGTTGCGAGTCCGCAGCCCCAGTTACGCCATCGTCGAGTGCGGCGCCTCCCAGCTGGCTCAAGGCGGCCTTGCTCGGGTCATTCGCCGTGTTCGTAGGCTCGGTCTCTTGCCTGCTCATCGGATTGGAGTGCCTTGGCTATCGGTGGACACTCGCCGTTTGCGCCGCGGCGGGCATCTCTGTGATGCTGGTGCTGATTTTCTCTCAGGTGTGGGCTGACTCTTCACTCTCGAACGCAAATATCGACGGACTAACAGGGTGCGAGTACTGCGGGGGCGCTACCGCTCGGGTAGTCTGCAAGGACTGCAAGTTGGTCCAGTGGAAGAGGCTCAGCGGAGTAGGAAATGTCCTGTTTTGGTCGGCCTTCATGGTCTCTTACCGCTGGCAGATCAACGCTGCAGTCTTCTCGTTCGCATTGGTCAGCGCGATTTCGCTGGGTGGTCGAGCGAACGAAATCGCCAATCGAAACGGCGAAAAAGGCATTGAACAAGAGCGCGCCACGCGCGAGGCGAAGCTCACCACCACACTCAGAGTCGCTGAGGCGGGTGCGGCATTTCGCGGTGCGCTGCTGATGATTGAAGCCACTTGCCCCAACCCTCGGTCAGCCGAGTGCGCGTCTCACTTCAGCGCATTTCGCGACAGCTATTATCGCTATTCTCTTCAAGCGCCAGCGGTCATCTATGAGTTCATCAAGCTTTGCGCGGAGCTTGCTGCTAGGCCGAGGTATCCGAGCGCCGACACGGTCGGGCAGAGCCGAAAGCTCATGTGTGGGCTCGTCGCAAGAATGAAGACGGAGAGCACGAGGCAAAATCCCAAGGTGAGTAACGGCGAGAACAAGAATGAGAGCCTCATTGATGAGCTGAATAAGAACTTCCGTCGTTACATCAACTTGGTCGCCACTTGTGCGGTTGCCGACGCCGGATGTACGCGAAAACGGCGCGAACTCGCGTTGGTACTTTACGAGAATGGACGGATCGCGCAATGCGCCGTCGCTGAGGTTGCTTACGAGGCGATGTTTTACGGGATACCCAAGCCATTCACCACGTACACCAGATGTGAGGATCCGCATTGGCTCACGCAAGCGCCGGCTCTGCACGAAGGAGATCTGGACTGGCTTGGCTGGCCCGCGTTGCGTGACGTCCCAGCAACCGCGGCGAGAGCATTGCCTCTCGAAAGTGTAAGCCCGGTCGGCTCGGGCGGGGTGGAGCCAAGCGCACTGCCAGCTCCCTGAACCGAGGACTGGCGAGCTGCTCGAGCAGAACGAGCTGATCCTGGGCTCGTCTTGGCCGCGACCGGCGCCGGCTCCGAAGTCGCTGAGGGCTCGGGCAGGCTGCTCCCTGGCAAGCACGAACTCAGATCACGATCGCGGCGATCCGCTGCCAACACCAGAACGCAGCAACCGCGCCGACTGCATAGAGCGCTGGTCGGCGCGCGCGCGCGAACCAACTCTTGGGGAACGGCACGCTGACGACCAGGAAGGCGACTAGCACCGTCAGCAGCTGCCCACACTCCACGCCGACGTTGAAGCTGAGCAGCGCCATCGGTAGATGGCTCTGCGGCAAACCGATGTTCTTCAGTGCACCGGCGAAGCCGAGCCCGTGCACCAGACCGAACAAGAAGGAGACCAGCGCAGGCACGCGCCGAGCGAGCGTGTCCGTATCACGCAGCGCCTCACTCGCAACCAGCACGATCGACAGCGCAATACAGGCCTCGACAGGTGCCGATCGCAAGCTGAGCCAGCCAAATACGCTGCATGCGAGCGTCAGGCTGTGAGCCAACGTAAAGGCGGTGATGGTGCCGATTAGTCGCCTACGAAAGCCGACCAGGAACAGTAGACTGACCACGAACAACAAGTGGTCGATGCCGCTCAGGATGTGCTGCACCCCGAGCACGGTGTAGGCCCGAAAGATCTCGGCCAACCCGCGGCGATCGTCGGCCGAACCGAAGAGCTCGACCGACGGCTGCGCGCCGGTGAGGGTGTAGACGTGACTTTGACCGTCGAGCCAGATGATCTTCACCAACGCGGCCGAGTAGCGCTTGCCGACACCCTCCATGGCAAACGTTCCTTTGAGGCCACCGTCCCCGCAATGCACGACGTTCGACCCGACTTCGCAGCTCGCTGGCCAATGCGGCTTCAGGTCTTCCCCCATGGGGCGCTTATCGCTGGAGGCTGACCATAGCCATAAGAACTCACCAGGCGCGGTCTCGCGCACCTCCATCTCGGCCATGCTCATCTCGTGCGCGCGGGCGGGAAGAGCCAGCAGGGAGAGCGCAAGCGCAAATAGCAGCAAGCACGCCGTACGCAGTGACACCGGGCTCATTCGACCGATCCCGTGACTTTCGTCTCGTAGTTGATCTTGTACTTCTTGGCCAAGGCTCGCACCGCGGCGGTGCGTTGTTCCGAAGCGGTGGCATCGGTCCAATCCTGCAGCACGACCCCGCGGATCTGCTCGAAAACCGCTGCCTTGGGCGGGGTGACCGCATTCAGTCGCATGGCGCGCCAGCCGTCGCGCGTCTGCAACGCCTGCCAGGTACCAGGCTGAGACTCCTCGAGTGTCTTGGCGAACGGTGCGCCATAGCTGTCGACGAGGTTGGAATGGGGCCGAGCCTTGAATACCCGCAGGCCCGCCTTGGCGTCGCCAGGCGTACCGTTGTTCAACGCGACCACGAACTCGCGTACCGCGGCTTCGGGGCTGGTGCCGGAGAGGGCTGCTTCTTCGAAATCGAAGCGAGCGGGCTCGTCGTATTTGACGCGATGCGTTTCGAACCAAGTGCGCAACACCTGGTCGTCGACCGGGGGCAGTTTCACGTTGCTGTCGATCACGCTGAGCGCCTTGAAGATCACCCGTTCGCGGATCGCGGGGTCGCCCTTGTCGACTTGCAGCGCGAGCCCTTCGCGATAGAGCACTTCGTTGTCGAGCCAAACGCGATGCAGTGCCTCGAGCTCTTCGGGGTTGGGATCCCTTCCCCTCGCCGCCTTGAACGTTTCCCTCGCTTCGCTGTCCACCTCCGCACCGACGACGATCGTTCGCGGGTCGTCGGCCTTGCTGATCAGGGCTTGATCGAGGCCAAACAGCAGCCCGCCGAGGACGATGAAATGCAGCAGTGGCTCACGCAGCCAGCTCCGGCGCGGCGAAGGCGGGAGCGCGGGCGCGACCGGCTGAGACGGAACGGATTCGGGCAGGTGGAGATTGAAGACTGGCGTCGACATGGGTTTTGCGGATTAGCTCGAAATAAGGAAAACGGCGCCGTGCGTGGTGTGCGCGGCGCCGTTTCGGGTCGTGCCATCCGTCGGTGACGGGGGCATCACCGATGAGTGACAGTAGTGTCACTCATGCGTGACTGGGTGACGGTCCGCTCAGTTGACGCCTGCGACTGGGGTCGAGCCAGTGACCTCGATGTACACTGGATTGCTGTAGAACCACAGGTCTGACCAAGCAGCGACGTCGAACGAGACCGCCTTCTGGCCGACAATCGGGTTGGTCGCACCAGTGGCGGCAACCAAGTGGTCCGGGCAACCGTCGAACTGGCTGCTGGCGCTGTGAACCGTGGTGCACGGGATGCGCAGACGCGTGGTGTCGTTGGCGTTCGTGTAGACGTCGGCCAGTGGATTGCCGCTGGCGTCGGTCTCGAACGGCACGGCTGCCGGCATGTTGCTGCCGCGCAAGCGGACATAACGCGAGGCCGTCACTGCCGAGATGCGGAACGTCATTGTCAGCAACTCGGAGCCATCCAGTGGAGAAGTGACCGACTTCCAAGCGGAAGCGCCACTGCCGTTGAACGTCTTCAGAATCGCAGCCGAGACGTTCTTGGCCGCGTCGGGCACCACGGACAGATCCGCAGTCGTGCCATCGGCTTTCAGCCAGTTGGTGTTGCGCGGCCACTCGCCAGCATAGTCCGGAGCGCCCGGCGTCTTATAACCGGTGACCAGGCCACCGATCACGTCGACGTGGTCGAGGACCGGTTGATTGATCGGTTGGGTGATGCCGATCTGCTTGAGTGACGGGTTCGGGAAGGTGTACGGCGAGAAGTTCGCGCCGGCGGGGTCGCGCACGGTCACGCTGACCACGATGTCCGAGCCCGATGCCACGACCAGCTTCTCGCCCATCGTCGCGCAACCAGCGGTGCTGGCCGAACTGTTGGCAACGGCCGCGTTGACCGAGAGTTCTTCGACGAGCGCATCGGCCTTGCCAGTGCAGGCCACGAACGCCAGGCGGTCGATGATTTGACCGCTGCTGGCGAAGTTGTTGCCGGTGCGTAGGCCGTCGACAATTTGCTGCGGCCTCGCCTTGCTGCTACCGGCGCGCACCATCGTGTAGTTGCGCTGGTACTCGCCCGGCAAGAAGTCCTGCGTCGTGCGGCGGTCGTCCGGGCCGAAGCTGCCGCGGTTGTGCCAATCGGAGCTGGCAAAGAACCAGAAGTTGCGGCCTTCTCCGAGCAGAGCGTCCCACACACCACCGACAAAGCCACCGTAAACGCCGGTGCCGCCGTAGGTCGTGCCGCCCACGCTGTCGGTCTGAACGCCGTTGATGTTGTTGCGCAGAACTTGGTATTCGCCGCGGTTCGACGACGCGCCGTGACCCGGTTGCGTTTCCATGCCGAAAGCGGTCTTGGGCGCGGCGTTGTTGAAGTCACGCAAGCTCTCGACGTTGAAACCGTTGTCGCCGTCGGGGTTGAATTGCCCGGCGCGCTCGAGATGCGCGGGCACGTAGTAGGAGGCGTCCGGGTGAAACTGCTTCATCCACTTCAGAGCTTCGACCGTCTTGTTATGACCCTTGGTCCCGTGACCGGTCCCGCTCGCGGGCACCAGCTTCTGTCCGGTGGCGTTCCAGCTCGGGTCGGTGGCGTTCAAGCTGCCCGGAACCGAGCAATCCCAGGCATTGGCAACGCCGCGGCTGGTATCGGTGTCGCCGCGGTCGAAGCAATACTCCCATTGCGCCAGCGCGGTGCCGCTGCCGAGCGCGGTGTACCCGGGGGTCGTCGGTAACGTCGCCGCGTCGAGCGAGGCCGGGATCTGGCCCGTAATTACGGACATCGAGCTGTGCTCATGACCTGCAACCACCGACTCGATGCCCAGGAACAGCGGCACGTTCTTGTAGGCATTGAGGTACTCGATCAGAGGGTATTGGAACTCTTGAATCGACTGCCAGCGCCACATGTTCTTGTTCGGGCTGCTGCCGGAAGCGTCGCCCTTGGGGGTCACGCCGGAGTTTTCCCAAGTGGTGGTCGGGCCTTGGCCCGTGACGAACGGATAGGCAGGCGTGGCCAGGGTCGCATCTTCGACCAGGGTGCAGTTGCGGTTACCGTTGCCGCCGTGCCCGGCTTGCACGAACCAGTCGAGGCCGAAGTTGCCATCAGTCTTCGCGGAGGCCTTCTGGACCAGCTTCTGCATCGAGATCGAGCCGTCGGAGCAGGTCGTGTGGTTGTGGAAGTCGCCCGCGACGTACTTGCCCGGTGCTTTCGCTGCGACCGTGCAGGTGATCTGCGCGCTGAGCGTGTCCGCGCAGGCAGCCGCTGGATCGCCGTCCGCAACGCTCACGGTGACGGTCGCGGTGCCCGCAGCCCCGCAGGTAAAGGTCGGATTCTGAGCAGACGCGCTGCTGAGCGTCCCAGCCGTGGTGGCCCAGGCGTAGCTGAGCGCGCTCGGACCAGCGTCGCTGTCGTGCGCCGCCACCACCAGCGCAACCGTGCCGCCGACCTGAACCTCGGTGGGACTCGCGGACAACGAGTCGATCGTCGGACACACGTTCAGAGCTCCAGACACCATCACGCTGCCCGTGCGCGGCGCCTCATGACAGGTGAGCGCAACCGTCACCGGCACGGTCGTGTGCGCGGTGACGTTGAACGTGGCCGAGCCGCCGCAGGTCGCCGAAGCGTCGGTCGTGGTCGCGCTGATCGTGATCGCGTAGCCCGTACCAGCGGGAAGCCCACCGATTGTCGCGCTGAGCTTGGTCGCCGCCGATAGGTCGATACTAGCAGTCTTGGAAAATCCGTTCGGCCCGATGATGGTGTAGCTCGCGCTGTTCAGCGCGCTGCCGTTCGCAAGCTGCAGGGCCAGGTTGACCTCACCGCTCGATTCTTCGCTGGCGCTCGCTGGCGCGTTCGCCCCGCTGTTCTGATCGCCGCAGCCGACGAGCGCGGTGATGCCGCAAAAACCCAACGCCAATATCGATAGCTTTTCAGTTCTCATTTTCGCCTTCTCCGAACGTGCCTGGACGACTGATTCGACCGCTGATTACGCGCCGGGCGTAGCAAGAGGCAGGCCATTTCCGACATGCCGAAAAGCGGGCGTCGTTGGGCACTTTTGGGCTAATTTCCGGTTTGAATTCGAAACATGTCGGCCGCGACTCCGGAAATCGGAAATCGCTCTCCGAACTCCGGAGATCAGGTTCGATTCCAGATCTCCGCGCCGCCCGACTCGGCGTGTGACGGTTCAGTGTCGAACGGGTTCGGCAATCGACGCGGCGGGATCGATCAGCGCGAGCATGCGCGGCGCCTCGCTGCGTGCCGGCTGCAGCCGGCTCAACTCGCCGAGCAACGTGCGCGCGGCCGAAGCGTCTGACCGAGCGAGCGCCTGTGCCATCGCCAGTAACGGATCATACGCTGGGCGAAAGTCCGGACTCTGGCGCAGAACCGAGAGCAGCGGTTCCTGAACCTGCGCCAGCATCTCCTCGACCCTGGGCGAAGGCCGCACGTCTCGACCCGACTCGATGAAGCGATCGCGTGCTGCCCAGTACGCGGCCAAACGCGGAAAAAATTCCTGATCGGGCGCTGGAACGAGCAGCTCCTCGGGCGCGATCGACAGCTCACGAAGGACTGCCATGAGCCGTTCGCCGGGGCTCGAATCGGGCGCATAAGTGATGCGCGGCGCGCGGTACATGACGACCGGGCGGTCGTCGGTGTTGGCGGGAGCGCTGGCCGCAAAACGGGCGAGAGCGGCTGGGCCAGCAACGACGCTGCCGAGCACGCTCAGTTCGTCTTCGAAGCCGAGCGCGGCCATCTGCTCGGGCAGCGCCTGCCGAGACAGCCGAATACGCAGCGCGGAGAGCTCGAAACGATCGGGAACAGCGCGAGCGATCAGGCCAATTACGGGAGTCTGCAGGCTGTTACTGGCAAGCGCCGCCCAAGCCTGCGGATAGACGCTGACGAACGAGCGCACGATACTGCGCAGCGTCTCGAGGTCGAGCTGGTGCAGCGGCAACCATTGACAGAACACACCCGCCGGTCGCAGGCGGCTTCGCACGGCAGCGAAGTGTTCCACGGTGTACAGCGCGCCCGAGCCGCTGCGCGCCGGATGAAAATTGTCCGAAACGATCACATCGTAGCGGCGGTCGCTCGCGCGCACATAACGGCGCGCGTCGGCTGCGAGCACGTGCAGTCGGGGTGCGCTGCCGTCGGCAGGCTCGCGAGTAAAATGCCTCGACGCGGCGATCACTTCCGGCAAGAGCTCGACTGCGTCGACACTCAAGGTCGGGTCCGCTGCCGCGGCCGAAGCCGTCACGCCGGTGCCCAGGCCGAGAAACAGCGCATGGCGGGGCGCCGGGTGGAGCAACAGCGGAAGCCATGCCTGGCGCCCGTCCACTCTGGAGCTGGTGCTGCTGCCCTCCTGCTGCCGGTTATTGATTCGCAGACGCATGACCCCACCGGCGTCTTCCACCACGCTCACCGCAGCCATCACGCCCTCTTCGTAGCTGACGACGTGACCGCCTTCGGGGATCTCGACGAACCTCAGCGGGGGCAAGAATAGCAGCACCGCCAATGTGGCGATGGCAGGTCCCAGGACCGGCTTCGAGGGCCAAGCAATTGGCCTCGTCGAAGCGAGATAGCCGAGCACGATCAGCAACAGTGCAAGCTTCGGCCCGAGCGTAGGCACCAGCAGCACGCCGAAAAACGCGGGCGCTGTGGCCGCCGCCAGCGTGTTGATGCCGAGCGCGCGCCCGAAACTGACGCCGGCCGCGTTCGCCGAACGACTGAGGTGACTGAACAGTGCGCCCATGACCAGAGTGGGCGGCCCGAAGGCCACGAGTGCCAGCAATGCCTCGGCCGCAAGGGCCCCCGCCATCCCGCCTCCGAATGCGTCCAGCGCCCAATCCCGCAGCGATTCAGCGGTCCACAAGGACAGCGTGCCGAGCAGGCAGGCAACCGCCAGTGCCACCAATAACCGGTCACCGAGAGCCGGGTGATCGCCGCGCCCGACGAGCCAACGTTGGTAAGCCGCAGCACCAACTGCACTGCCTACCAGGTACACGGCTAGCAAGAGCGCGAAGGTGTAGACCGTATCCTCGGCAACTTGACTGAGCACGCGAACGACGAGGACCTCGTAACCGATCCCGAGAAATCCGGTGATTGCGAGGCGGAGCAGCAGTGCGCGGGCACGCTTTGGATCGCGGCTCGTTGCCTGAAGGGCAGGGGCCACCGTGCTCGGGAACCCGGCGAGAGCAGTCACAGCGCACAGCAGATTGAGCGCAATGCAGAGCACCGCACTGCGTGCGAGTCCGATCCTGCCGATCGACCAGAACGCGCTGCCGAGCACGCCCAGCACCGCGCCAAACGTGTTAGCTGCGTACAGCGCGGCGAGCGAGCGCCCATCGCTGTCGGCGCGCGCGGTGAGGCGTTCGATCGCCGGTAGGGTCGCACCCATCGCCGCCGTGGCCGGCAAAAATAGCCCAAAGGTGCCAGCAAAGACCAGCAGCCATTGCCAACCTGCGGACGCACTCACACCCGTTGCTCGCATCACCCAAACGCTGAAAGGCGCTGAAATGAACAGCAGAAGTAGGCTCCACAGCGCGACCACCAGCTCGCAGCCAGCGTACCAAAGCACGGGGCGCGCACTTCGTTCGATGCGCGAACCGAGCGTCAGACCGCCCAACGCAAGCCCACCCAGGAACGCGCCAACCACCGCCAGCACTGCGGCGGACTCATGACCCAGCCACGCAGAGCACTGCTGGGTCCACACGATCTGGTAGCCCAAGCCGGCAAAGCCCGAAGCCATCATCAGCAGCAGCGACGCCCAGCGACGCTTCGTGTCCCGAGCGTTGCTCAAGTGCCGAACCTGATCACGTAGCCCCAAGAGTTCAGCTGCGCCGGCATGGCGTTGAACGAGAGCGTGAGCCGCCGTTGTCCTTGGTTCGGCGGCACCGCGTGCATCAAATAGCTGGGAAAAAGCACCAGATCGCCGGGCTCTGGCGCGGGACTGACCCACTTGTCCGCGCTGAACTGGCCGGGGGTCATGCCCTGATGGTCATTGCGAAACATGAACTCGCTCCCCCCGGGCGATTTCATGAATACCGTTTGCGAGCCCGGATGCGTAGGCGTGAGGTACACGACACCGGAGATGAAACTATTGGCGTGGTTGTGCATCGCTTGACGGCCGCCAGTGTCCAGCACGTTGACCCACATCTCCTTCAGCGACCACGGCAGTCGTTCGCCAAACAGGTGCACCCCGAACTCGACCAGCTTGGGCGTGATCAACGCTGCCGCTTCCACCAGAAGGGGGCTGTCTTTCGGCTGCAGCATTGCGGTGTGCGACAAGTTCGCCGACGAACTGTTGTCCTTGGTCGCTTGGGCGCTGAAGTGCTCCACCAATCGCGCAACCAACGGGCCCGCAAGCGTGCCGGGCGCGCGCATGAACGGCGTGGGAAAGATGCCAAATACCTCGTCCATGGCGGCTCTGTATCCCCAGTATCGCCACGCGTGTGCAGCAATCCGCACATGCCACGGGATCGTCACGAAACTGGAACGCGCGAGGCACACGCGGGGGGCGGTCCTGAACCCGCTCAGCGCAGTTGAAAGCGCACCGACCAATGCATGCGAACCGCAAGCGCCATTCCTCTGCGCCGCGCGGGCGAGAAGCGATAGCCGCGAATGCTGCGCAGAGCCGCTTCGTCGAGCCCGTACCCGACGTGCGAAAGGGTCCGTGCGCTGATCACAGTGCCCCGATTGTCGACTACAATCTCCAGGGGCACGTCCGCTTCGACGCCTGCGGCTTCGGCCTCGCGGGTATAGCTGGGCGAGTTGCCCGTGAGCAGCTTGGCAGGCGTGTCCACCGACGCTTCCGGGGCAGGCCCGGCCTGGGCACCTTCGCCTGCGGCTCCTCCGGTGCTGCCGTTTTCGGTGCTGGTTCCGCCCAGCGCGTGCGTTGTGGGACCGACGGTCATCACGAAGCGCGGCGCTGCGCGCGTTGCGGCATCGATCGCGGGGGGCGCGGCAGGCGCGGCAGGTGCGGCAGGCGCGGCAGGTGCCAAATTCAGCGCGTCCTTTACGGACAATACGTGACGAATGGACGGGTCATGGGCGGTCGCGTCGTGATCCGGTGGCAGCGGGTAATCGTGCTGATGACGCGCCGGCGTGGGGGCAGACGCTGGCGCCGGGAACGGCTGCACGGGCGCTTCGGGGATGGCCAGCTCGAGCGCAGTGATCTCCACCATCGTGTTGCCCGGCAGGTTTGCATTCCGCGCGGCGTGGGGTTCTCCACGCACCACCGCAAACGCGATTGCGGCGTGTACGGACACGGAGCCAAGCAGCCCCAGGCCCTTCCCGCTGGCGGGGAGGCTGCGGAAGAAGTCAGCTACGGAGGTCATCGCGTCGGCTGGCGGATTATAGTGCTGAGCCGGCGCCCGTCGTGACATCTTGCCGCGAATTGAGTGACACCTTTGGCACGCGAGAAATTCTGTAGCACGTTCTTTAATTGGCGTGTTACTCCCTCCGGCACAGCGGCGGCCGGGCGTCGGTGGCCTACTGTCAATTCGGCCAGGAATATGCGTTATCCTTTGATCTCGAGGGCCGCCGTTGGCCTCGCTTGGGTACTTTCTGTGCGTCCGCTTTTGGCTCAGGAGCAAACCGGCGGGGCCGCGCCGTCAGCATCTTCGGCTGGCGATACGAGCGCCGCCGCGGTCGCTCCCGTGCTCGAAGAGCATGCCGATCCGATCTATCCTGCCGAAGCCTTGCGTCAGCGAATCGCCGGCACGGTTGGACTCGAGATCGTCGTCGACGAGACGGGGCACGTGGCCTTTGCCAAGGTCGTGCAGCCCGCCGGCCACGGCTTCGACGAAGCCGCGCTGACGGCCGTGAAGGGCTGGTCGTTCTTGCCCGCGCGCCAGAACGATCTGCCGGTCCGCGCCACCGTTCAGCTCGCGCTGCCGTTCGAGCCGCCCGCGCCGGCGCAGCCCACGGTCCAGGCTCCGGCGCTGGCGCCGGGCGCCACGCAGCCACTACCGGAGCTGCAAAAGAATACCGAGACCACGCTCGTGCTCGGTCGGAGACCGATCAGTGCGGCATCGTCGTCCTCCGTACGTGACCGCGACTTTGCGCTTCGTCCGATCGGCTCGGTACAAGACATCTTGCGCGTCACGCCCGGCTTGGTGATGGTGCAGCACTCCGGCGGCGGCAAGGCGAGTCAGTATTTCTTGCGCGGTTTCGACGCGGATCATGGCACCGACGTGGCTCTGTCGATCGACGGCATCCCGATCAACATGGTGTCGCATGCGCACGGTCAAGGGTTCGCAGACACCAACTTCATCATTCCGGAAACGGTCGAACGAGTCGAACTCTCGAAGGGCCCTTATTTTGCCAACCAAGGCGACTTTGCGACCGCGGGCGCGGTGAATCTGGTCACGCGCAGCGGCTTCGAGCACAGCTCGCTCGGGTTTGGCGTGGGTGGCTCGCCAGGGCACGGCTCGCCTGCCTATCGCGGCTTGTTGATCGCCAGCCCCAAATGGGACAAGGCGAACGCGCTGTTCTCCGCGGAGGTGGGCCGTCAGGAGGGGCCGTTCGATAACCCTGAAGGGTGGGATCGCTACAAGCTCTTCAACAAGATCACGTTGCCGTTGACACCCACCTCGAGCATGACCCTTGGCGAGGCGAGCTACGCCGGCAATTGGCATGGTTCGGGACAAATTCCCGCTCGAGCCGTCGAACAGGGGCTGACCTCGCGTTATGGTTCGATCGACCCCAACGAAGGCGGCAATACCGCGCGGCACCAGTTGTTTCTTGGCTACAAGTTGCGGCCCAGCGAAAATAGCGAACTCGACGCGCAGACGTACCTGGGCACTTACCGCTTCAATTTGTTTTCGAACTTCACTCTCTATCAGCACGATCAAGACGCGGGCGACGAGATCGAGCAGGTCGACCGACGCACCTTCTACGGTGGCGCGGTCTCCTACCGCGTGCTGCACGAAATCGCGGGCGTGCGTTTCGACACTACCATCGGCAGCCAGGTTCGCAGCGACGACATTCACGAAGAACTCTGGCGCACGCTCCAGCGCGTACAGAGCAGTCAACTCCGCGGCAATGACGTGCACCAGACACTGCTCGGCGCGTACGTCAACGAGGAGATTACGCCGCTGCCCTGGCTGCGGGCCAGTCTCGGCGGGCGCGCCGATTTTCTGAGCTTCGCGGTGGATAGCCAACTGACCACGAATGACCCCTCGCAGCCCAAGAGCGGCGTGGATGGCGCGCATCAATTCAGTCCCAAGGCGAGCCTCGCGGTCACGCCGCTCGATCGCAAGAACGCCCAGCTGGATCTGTATCTGAACTGGGGTCACGGCTTTCATTCCAACGACGTTCGTGGGGTATTTGCCAGCCCGTCCGTGACGCCGCTAACGCGCGCGGTCGGTGAAGAAGTGGGGGCGCGCACCCGGCTTTGGGATCGTTTCGACTTTGCCGCCGCGGGCTGGTTGCTCGATCTCGACAGTGAGACCACCTGGGGTGGGGACGATGGCACGACCAACGTCGGTCCAGGCACGCGGCGCTACGGTGTGGAGTTCGAAGGCCGATATGAGTTTACGCCGTGGCTGGCGGCCGATGGCTCGGTCACCTTCACCCATTCGCAGTTCACCACCGACCATGAAAACGGCGGCGGGCTCGCACTCGCTCCGAAGCAAACCTGGTCCGGCGGACTCTCCGCGCGTCACGAAATCGGCCCAGGCGTTGGCCGCGCCGGCCTACGCTTTTACGGTATCGGCGATCGCCCGGCCTCCGACGATGGCTTGCTGATCGCGCCGGGTTTCACCCAGTTCGACGCTCACGTTGGTTTCCGGCAGCGTTGGTTCGATCTCGCCTTCGACGTCGAGAACTTGTTAAACGGCGCATTTCGCTCCGCACAATTTGCGACTGTGAGTCGCTTGCGCGGCGAGCCGGGCATCGGTCAGCCGCTGCCTGCGGGGTCGAGCTGCGGTTCGAACGGCCGCCTGGTAGGCAATCCCGCTTCGGGCGCTGCCGACGGTCGCTTTTGGGGCTGTGAAGACGTGGATTTCACACCCGCATACCCACTCACGGTGCGCGTCATGGCCACGTTGTTCCTCGATTGAGCATCGTCATGAAAATCTGGAAGATCGTCGCACGAACTTGGGCCTTGTTTCTTCTGGCCTCCGCTTGCAACACCGCGGAGCCGACCTCGGCCGTGCTGAGCAATGAATATTCGCCAGCCGACAAAGCGGACCGGGCGGACTCGATGCCCGTGTATAAAGGCTGGTGGGCCGTCGCGCAATTTCCCGAGCCGGTGGCTGCCGGGCAGGTGTCGAACCCGGTGCGCGTCGTGCCGGGGAGCGACTACGGGTACGCCTTGCTTGCGCCCGGTTGGGACGCCACGAGCGATACGCCGCCGACGACGCTGATCCCACTGCGCAGCACGCAGAAGCTCGGCGTCGGACGCGGCGAACTGCTGACCTTCGTGGTCTCCGATCAGGCCACCCTGGGCGATTGCCGCGCGGGCATGCCCCTGACCCAGGAGGATGCCGACTACATCACCCGGCGCGTCTTCCCAGGTGAGTTTGCGACTCTCGCTTACGACGCGGAGAGTTGCACGAGTTCACCCGTCGCTGGCGATGAAGGCGACGCCGGAGGAACGTCCGGTAGCCCGTGAATCGCGCTCGTTGATTTCGCACGCTGGGTGGAAGTGTTGCGTACAGCTGTTCCTTGCAAACCACCTGCGCCCTCTCGCTAATTAGCGCGCGTTCCGGCAGGGAGATGCTGTCAGCGGGTCACGGCGCAGCGGGTCCAGACGGCGACAGATCGGTCGTTCACTCGCCGAGTGAGCCCGGCGGTGCGGCAAACCCGTGCTAAATATCTCGATCCACCAGCCTATTCTGCCCGGGTCCATGACTCGCGAGATTTTTCTCGTCCCCGAACGGACGGCTGATTGTCGTAGTCTAACTTCGCCCCTATGTTCGAGAGTCGCAGCGCGTGAACTCGCAAATCCTAATCGACGCCATTGTTCGCCAAACGATGGTTCTGATCGCGCAGCTGTCGACCGCCGATGGCGTGCGCTCACCCCTCTCGCACATCGCGGACGAAGTGTTCGTCGGCCTGGTCAAAGAGCTCGAACGTCAAAAGCTCGGCAAAAAAGTGATCGCCGACATGTTCGGGCTGGTACTGCGCTCGTATCAGCAGAAAGTTCAACGGCTGAGCGAATCAGCGACCGCCAGAGGCATCACGCTTTGGGGCGCACTGCATGGCTTTCTCGTCGAGCGGGAGTCGGCCAGTCGCGGTGAGCTGCTCCAGCATTTCAAACATGACGAGGAGGGCAAGGTTCGCAGCATCTTGAACGATCTCGTGGAGAGCGGGCTGGTCAGACGTACCGGGACGGGCAAGGAAACGCGCTATCGCGCCGCGAATACGGAAGAGCTGGAAGAGCTCGGAGCGAGTGATGCGGGTGACCTGGAAGAGACCAACGCGGCTTTGGTCTGGGTGCATCTGTATCCGGCCAGCCCAATCAGCAGGGAGCGGCTTGCTGCAGTCGTCCCACTGCCTGAGCCTGCACTCGATGCCGCGATCGGCCGGCTGGTTGCTGACGAGCGAATTCGAATCGAGACCCGGGCCGAAGGCGTTTACTACGCCACCGAGCGCTGCCTGATCCCCATCGGACAAGCGGCCGGCTGGGAGGCTGCGGTCGTCGATCACCATCGGGCGGTGCTGAAGGCGTTGGCAGCCAAGGTCGTGGGTGGCAAGCACGTATCCGCCGCCGCCGACGAGATTGGCGGCACGACGCTGTCCTTCGACCTGTGGCCGGGGCATCCGCGTGAGCGAGAAGTCAGGCAGCTGCTCGCCACGGTCAGGCGCCAAGTAGTGTCGCTGTGGGACGAAGTCGCGGAGTACAACCAAACGCACCGCGCGAAGTCGACGTACCAAGTGAGCTTTTACTGCGGTCAGAACCTGATGGATGAGGAGGAGAGTGAATGACCGCCCGCCTTTTTTCGAACGGAGCCGGGGCGCTGTTGCTCGGGGCGCTCATGCTATTGCCCGGCTGCTCGCCAAAGGCGAAGGAAGACGGCGATAGTCAGACCAATTGGCTCGAGGCCTGCCAAGTGGATACTCAGTGCGCCAACGGCACGAAGTGTTTGTGCGGTGTGTGCACGCGCGCCTGTAGCGTCGCCCTTACCTGCAGCAACGCGCAGCAGGGGTCGTGCGTAAGAGCGAGTGAGGCAGGCGCGATCGCGCAGTGTGGCGGCAGCTCGCCGCCAGTCCCTGGGCTGTGTTTGCCGCTGTGTGAGAACGACCGCGCCTGTGGGCAGGGCCAAGCGTGCGTTGCCGGCGTTTGTTCGCCGCTGCCGGCAAGCTCGGTCGACGTCAGCGTCGAACTAGAAACGCGCCATCAGGACCTGGTGGGCTTCGGCGCGAATGTCGCTTATAGCGAGGGGCAGATTACGGGGCACCCGCAGCAGGCCGCCCTGTATCAGGCGATCTTCGCTGATCTCGGCCTGGATATGCTGCGATTCCGCAATCGATACCTGCATACGGGGGACGATGACCTGACCACCGCGGGAGCCTTGGTCGAGGCAGGCAATGCGACTTTGGGGCGCCCGCTGGGAGTCGTTCTCAGCAACTGGAGTCCGCCTCCCGCGCTCAAAGCAAACGCGGCGCTGACCTGTAGCGGCAATCTGCAGAGTTGTACGCTGACCAAGACGGCCGCCGGCGCCTTCGACTACGTCGGCTTAGCAGACTATTGGGCGGCCTCGCTCGGTGCGTACGCGAAGGTCGGGCTGGTCCCCGATTACATGGGGATTCAAAACAACCCCAACTACATCCCGAGCTCTGCGGAAACGCTGGAGGCCTGTAAATTCTTGCCCACCGAAGGCACCGTCGCGGTGCCGATCGGTGGCACCACCGTGCGCGTGACTTACCCAGGGCTCGCGCAAGCGCAGTCGGCCATGGTCGACGCACTGTCGACGCTCAGCAATCGGCCGAAGGTGCTCGCTCCCGAGACCAGCGATTTCGGTAGTGTGGCTGACTACTTGCCCAGCCTCGACGCCTCGAAGACCGATGCGCTCGCTCACCAATTGTACGGCGTGAATCCAACAGCGGTCGATCTCGACGCGCTGGCCGCGATGGGCAAGCTGGTGAGCCAATACAGCCGTCCAGTGTTCGTCACTGAAATGCAGGCAGATGGCTTTGGTACTGCTCTGCTGATTCACTATGCAACGGTGGTCGAGGGCGCTTCGGCTTACTTGCAAGCTGCCTTGGCGGGTCCGGTCTCGGGTCCGCTGACCAATACCCAAGCGCTACTCGGGATCGACTCCGCGAGCTTCAGGACTCAAGACCCGTACCATGCGATGCGCCACTTCGCCGCTCGCACCGACCCAGGATGGACGCGCGTCGAAGCAACAGCACCCGCAACGACTGGGCTCTTGGTCTCCGCTTGGCTCTCGCCCTCCGGTCAAGACCTGACCTTGGTTCTGATCAACACGCGCAGCATCGAACTCAGTGCTCGGCTCAAGCTCCCTGGGAATTGGTCCAGTTCCGAGGTGACGCGTAGCGTTTTCGGCGGGGTCGAGCGGTCGGCGGAGCTGGGCGTGCTGTCGACCCAGGGTGTGCTCAGGATGCCCCCCGAATCGGTCGCCACGGTGGCGCTCTCGCGCTGAGCGCGAACGCGCCCGCAAAAACAGCGAATTTCGAGCGGGTCCCGCCAGGTCCGGGGGCAGGTGTTTTCGATTGACAAGCGCCGAGCGTGATCGACACGATGTCAGGCGGCGTGGTTGATCATCAGCGTGCTTCGGCAATCGTTCCGGCGACGCTCGTCATTGCGTGGCTGGCTCTTGCTTGTGAGCCCACGGTTCTCATCGGCTCGTGCGCCGAGCCGTCCACGACGGACGCGGGTGCAGGCGGTTTAGCCGACGATGATGCGGTCAGCATGCCCTGGTCCACTGGTTTCGAGGACGGACTGTGCGGCTATCAGTTAGCCCACGGGTACTGCTACGCGCGCCACGGTGCCAGTCTCCAAATCGTTCAATCCCCCACACCGTTTGCGGGCAAATTTGCGGCCGCCTTCACGGTCAGCGGCGATGCGACCACCGAAAACCGTAGCCAGGTTCGTTGCGTGCGCCAAGGGGTCATGCCCACGTCGGCATACTACGGCGCTCGGTATTTCATCCCCGCGTTGGCGACCAGCGACGGGAACTGGAACTTGTTTCATTTTCTGGGCGGCACCTCCGAAGCGGATTCTCACCCCTTGTGGGACGTCTCGCTCGCCAACGCCGCAGACGGTCAGCTAGAACTCTCGGTCTACAATTTCCTGACTGGCACACTTCCTAAGATGGCTGACGTCGGACCGATCCCAATTGGTCGTTGGTTTCAGCTCGAGATTCGAATCGTCCGTTCTCCGAAGGCGAACGGTGAGGTGACCGTGCTTCAGGACGGCGCAGTCGCCCTGCAGTTGATGAATCTAATCACCGACGATACGCACTGGGGTCAGTGGTACGTCGGCAACTACGCAAGGACGCTCGTTCCGTCATTGTCCACGGTCTACGTCGACGACATTACGATCCGTGAGGGGCCGTGAAGTCGCGTTTGGCGTCTGCCGGCACGGGGCTCGCCCTGTTGCTCTCGACGATCACCGCTGTGGCGCAGAGCGGCGTTCCCGTGCAGCTCGCCTGGCAGGCACCAGCCAATTGCCCGCAAGCGGCGCAGGTTAGGCAAAAGCTGCGCGATCTGCTGGGTGCCAGCGCGGCTGAGGTTGCGCCGAGCCGACTGCGCGCCGAGGGGCGCATCGAACCTGTCCGTGACCGGTTCCGGCTCACGCTGAACATTCACTATGACCTCGTGAACGGCACGCGGGTGGTTCAAGCCAGTTCGTGCGAAAACCTCGGTGGCGTGGCGGCAGTCACGCTCGCGCTCTTGTTTCGGGCCGAGCACAGTTCGAGCGCGCCGCTGACAGCGCGTGATCTGGGCGGAAGTTCGAGTGCCGTTGGTGCGGAGGACCGTTCTGCCGTCGAGGCGGTGGATCGAGCCCGGGGTTCCGAGGACCAATCATCGGGCCCGCAGGATCGATCGTCTGCCGCGCATGCTGCCGCCGAGCCGCAGGCGTTTCAAGAGAGTGAGCGGGCTCGCGCGTCTGATCCGGCTCGATCCAACCCCACGCGCTGGCGGTTCGCATTTCGGGTGCCAGAGCTGCGCACCGACCTCGGCGTGCTGCCCGCGCCGAGCTACGGTATGGGTCTAGCGGCTGGGCTTCGACACGACGCTTGGCGTTTGCTGGCCTCCGCCACGTTCTGGCTCGGGCAAGATTACGAATCAGGGCCGTTCGTCGGCTATGGCGCCCATTTTGGCCGCGTCAGCGGGGAGCTCTCCGCGTGCCGTGGCTGGCAGTTCAGTGCAATCGAGCTTGCTCCTTGCTTGCTGCTGTCACTGGATGACGTTTCGGCCCGAGGAACCGGGGTCGGCGTTTCCTCCACGAATCCACGGATTGCGTGGCTGTCGGTGGGTGCCGGATTCCAGGGCCTTTGGTCGCTCGGTCGCAGCGCATCCCTTGTTCTTGGCGTGAGCGGCCGAATTTCCACGTCCAGACCGCGTTTCGTGAGCGAGAGCGTGGGACAAGTCGCTCAGGTGGGGCCGGCCGCATTCGGCGTAGTCCTCGGATGCGAGTGGGTCCTGTGACCCAAAAGACGTGAGTATTGGGGACAATTCTTGGTCGCGGGCGGATTTCGTGACGGCATGAGCCGCGGCTTGCCACTGCCGTATTGAAGAACAGATGAGCGGACACGACCTGGCTACTTCGGGGCCGCTGGCTGGGCCCGGCCCGGTCCACTCTGACCGGACAGCACTCGTGCAGAATTTTCCCGCTGTCTACCGCGACTACTTCGACTTCGTTTGGTCGTGCACCCGGCGCCTCGGGGTCAGTGCTGCCGCAACTGACGACGTCGTGCAGGAAGTGTTCATCGTGATCAACGCAAGACTCCACAGTCTCGAGCGGCCCGCAGCTCTGCGTAGCTGGATCTACGGTGTCGTGCGGCGAGTCGTGAGTGCGCACCATCGGGCGCGCCGTTCGAGTTTGGATTCGGCTTCGCCCTTCGATTTGGCGGAGCTGCCGAGTCCGCGGCAACCTACTCCGCTCGATCTTGCCGAGCAAAATGACCAAGTGAAGCTGCTCTGGAGCGTACTTGATGAGTTGGACGACGACAAGCGAGAAGTCTTCGTGCTCGCGGAGCTCGAAGAGATGACGGCCCCGGAGATTTCAGAAGCGATCGATATTCCTATCAACACTGCCTATTCGCGACTGCGCGCTGCCAGGCAGGCGTTCAACGAAGCGCTCGCACGTCGCGTCGCGAAAGGAGACGTATGCCTGACTTGAGTTCGGACGGGAAGGCCCTCGTGCAGGCTGGCAGGCAAGCCGACCGCCCGAGTGATGCGGACCGAGCACGCGTCCTCTTAGCGCTGCGGGCTCGCTTGGGTGACGCCGCGGTGCTCGCGACTGACCTTGCTGATTCCCCAGGTCTGACGGGCGGGCAGCGGGCGGCGGGCTCGAAGTTGGCCAAGTGGGGCTGGGTGGGGCCCACGGTGCTGGTCGCGGGCGCTTTTTGGTTCGTCCCGCGCCTCGCGCACCAGAGCGAGAAAGCCGTGCCTGCGCCGCGCGCGAGTGCAGTGAGCGCGCAGCCAACCGCCGCGGTAGGCGCCAGCAGCGCGCCGGAGATCGCTCCAGGCCCTAGCGCTCCCGTCGCCGCCATCGCCTCGAATCGCGTCGCCGACACGCAAAAGCTCTCAGCGCGCTCGGGCGACGGCTTGGCCGAAGAAGTGGCGCTGCTATCACGTGCCGAGACCGAATTGCATGCGGGCCGACCGGCCAAGGCGCTGCTCGCCCTCGCCGAACACCAGCGCAAATTTCCGCGTGGCGCACTTGCGGAGGAGCGAACGGCAGCACGTATCCAGGCGCTGTGCGCGCTTGGTCGTAACGACGAAGCGAACGCTCAACTCACGAAACTCTTACACATCTCGCCGAACTCCGCGCACGAAGAACGCGCTCGACAGGCCTGTCGCGACTCGCGCACTAGCCCGCCCTGAGTGAGGGCAGGAGTAGCGGCGTGCGGTTGGGTCAGTCAGTAACCCCCGTACTGGCAAGTGCAAGGATGCGTTTGCTCGCTCGGCGCGAGAACCAATACAGCACAGCGGGCAGCACGAGCATGGCCGAAAACTGCGTCGTGAGCTCCCCGAGCGCCGCAGTGATGCCCATACTATGCACTGCGCCGTTGACGCTGAACATGAGCGCGGCATAGCCGCTGAGCGTAGTCATCGAGCAGGCGACGACCGCGCCGCCCGTCTCTGTGAAAGCCCGCTCGATGCCATCGTTGCCCTCGATTTCGCGCCGCTTCATGACGTTGATGGCGTAGTCGGAGCCCACGCCAATGGCGATTGGGAGCGCCACGAAGTTCAAGAAATTCAACTTCAACGAGATCAGGTACAACCCGCCGATCAGCCAGGTCAGGCCCAGGCACAACGTGGAGAGTGCCACCCAGCCGCCAGCGCGCCCGCGAAATGCGAACAACACGACCGCTGCCGTGCCGAGCACGCTCAGGAATGCGACCCGCGGCGCGTCGCGCGCGATCGTATCGAGCATATCTGCGAAGATGACTGGATCGCCCGTGCCGCGAATCACGTCACCGGATGGCAATTGGATCTCGCGCATGCTGTCAGCCCACAGCTTGAGGTAGTGAAGGTCATTGACGCTCCGACCCTTGGTTGGGCCAACGTACAAAATGGTGCCGACCGTGCCGTTTTTCTCGCGAAACGGGCTGACAACCAATTCCGGCAGGTCGCTCAGCTCGACCTTCTTGAGCGTCGCTGGCAGATTTTGCTCGATTTCCCGGTAGTCTTCGTCCGAGACGAGATTGCGCTTGCGCGCTCGGTCGATGCGGTTTCGGATCTCGCTCAAGAGCCGAATCTTTTCCTCTTGGTCTTTGGGCATCAGCGAAAACACGCTCACCACTTGCGCGAATGGTTTCGCATCCTCGGCCGCGCTGTCACGACGGCGCTCGAGCTCCTTGACGAGTGGCTCGATCTGGTCGAGCCGGTCGGCCAAGACCGCGCGACCGCCCTGGTTCACCCCGCCCACGATCTTGGCCATGCGGGACGAGAGTTCCTGGGCTGAGCTGGGCGACCTATTCTCGTTCCGGATCTTGGTCATGTCGTACTCCATCGGGTCGTAGATGAAGTACGCGGCGGTGGCTGCGCCCATGGCCAAAGCCGACACCACGCCGAACAGTGAGAGTGGTCCCGCATAGCGCTTCGCCAGCCAAATGAACGGCTTGGCGTACAACCCGCCGAGTCGCTCCCCGACTCCCCCCTGCGAGCTCTTGAGGCGCTCCAACGAGGCCAGGATCGCGGGCAGCACGGTGTAGGTCGCGATCCAACAGAGCAGCATGCCCGCTGCACCGATTACGCCGAAGTGACGAAAACCGCGAAACTGCGTGGTCATCAGCGCGCTATACGACATGACAGCGACGCCGACCGCGGCGAGCGTCGCGCTCCAGGTGTCGAGCGACGCCGTCTTCAGGGCCTCGGGCATACTGAGCCCTTGATCGCGACGCGCTTCTAGAAAGCGAGCCATGTAGATGACCATGGCGTTGATGCCGTTGCCGATGATCACGCTGATCAGGAAGCCCGTGGCTGTATTCAGGTAGCCAATTGCGAGCACCGTGAACGCGAGCGTCCAGACCATGCCGAGCCCAATGCTGAGTCCTAGTGCAAGCAACGCTCGTACGCGAAAGAAGAACAGATACACGACCAAGAGCACCAAGATTCCGCCTGCGATGCCCACCTGCGTGAGGTCGCGTGTGATGTCTCGGTACTCCTCGGCGCTAGTCACCAAGTTCCCGGTAAAGCCGTGCTTGAACTGCGGATCTGCTTTTTGATAGTGGCCGGCCTCGATCAAACGTTCGACGTGGGCCTCCAGCTCGAACGCGCGCTGGTCCATGGCGCGAAGCGGTGTGCGGATCAGAATCACTGCAAGTTGGCCGTCTTCACCGATGTAATATCCGTCTGCGCCGGGCGTGGCTGCTTTCGCCTGATCGAAACTCTTTTGGAACGTGCCGCGCACCGTCTGCGCGGTAATCGGCTCTGGTTCGTCGTCGTCCAGCAACGAGTCGGTCGCGCGCGCGACCTCCCAGTCGTAGCGTGAGAGGATCTTTTCGTGCAGCTCCTTCAGCTCGTCTAGCCCTGCGTAAAGGTGCTTGTTTTGCCCGAAAAACTTCTCGGCCTCGCGTGGGCCGTCTTCGACGCTGGCGATCAGGTCAGGAGGCAACTGCCGCAGCTTCGGCACTAGTTCGTCGACGAAGCGTTTCAGCAGGGCGGTGTCTTTGGATTCGGCCGTGACGGCCAGCAGAGACATGCTCGAAAGCCTGCTGCTCACCCGTCGCATCTCCACCACGCTCGGCGTGTCGTCCGGGAGCAGCTCGCTGAATCCCGTTTTGACCTCGAGGCGTCGGACTAGCGCGCCCGCAGGCAACGCGCTGAGCAGCGCGAGCGCCAAAATTAGGTACGGCCGCGCGACCTGAAGCTTTGCCAAGCGCGTCAGCATTCGTTCGATGAACTTCACCATTGGCAGCGTGCGCCAAGCTATCACGCGCTTTTTTCGTGCTCAAGCCGAACAGTCGCGCTGCCCTGGTGCGACGTTCAGCGAGTGGAGTCGCAATCTGCGTTCAAGCGTGCTCGGCGCAGTCCGACGCGCTCGAGAGGGGCGGCGTGTCTCGAGAACGATGTGCCCGCGATCTCGCCAGAACACGCGCCGCCACTCGTTGCACCCGCTGAGTCATCTTCGACGATCAGCAAGCTACTGCTATCCGCTGAACCGCGCCCGTGTCCTGCGGTAGGCCGACGAGTACGGGGGATGTCGGCAAGCCCTACGATACGAACTACGTGATCGCACGCGTCAGGGAGTTGCTGCGCGCTCGGCAACCGATCGAACCAACGGCGCAGCAGGCGATTCTGATCATCGACGATAGTCTGACGTTTCGTGCTGAGCTCGGTGCGGCCCTCGAATCTGCCCAGTAAGCGGTGGTGATGGCGGCGGACGGTGAAGAAGGCCTGCCAATCGCAGACAGCATTCGACCAACCGCTATCCTCGTGGACAGCTTGATGCTGTTGCGAGGCGAAGCTACGACGTAGCTCCCGCCCGCTCGGGCGAAGAGGGCATCGAGATGCTCGCCACCCAACCTTTCGATTGTATCTTGCCAGTGGGCCAAGGCACGGGTCTCGGTCTCTCGATCACCTATTCGATCGTGCGAAAGCACGCTGGGACGCTGGAATTCCACGACGTCGATGGCGGAGGTACCGAGGCGCGCATCCTGATGCCGATTGCTGGGCATTCGACCTGAGCCAAACACTCATGTGCCTGCTGAACGAGTCTCGATCGAAAGCGTGCTTGTCTAGCCCACTCGCGTTTTCGCATCGAGCGCCGGGGAGGTCGCCGTTTGCGAACCCCCTCCTTCGTTCTTCGCTAAACGCTGCTCGCTCTGCGGCCGCGGCTGCACGACCGAACTCCGCGGTGGAGGCCTCTTTGGCAGATCGATCGTGAACGTGCAGCCCGTGCCAGGCACGTCTCGAACAGTGAGCAAACCCGAGTTCAAGCGCACGGCCGCGAGCGCGATGGTCAAGCCGAGGCCGAGCCCCGACCGGTCCGCGCCAGCCTGCGTGAATGGAAGAAAGAGCTCCTGCGCTTTCCCATCCGGCAGCCCGCCGCACTCGTCCGAAACCTGAATCAGGACTCGGTTGCCGGTGTCGAACGTCGTGAGCGAAACCCGCCCGCCGGAACGGGTAAATTTGATGGCGTTTTGCAGCAAATTGGCAACGGCCGATCCGAGTAGCTCTCGGTCCGCGTCTACCGCTAGATCGCCATCGATTGCTGAAGGGATGGACAAATCAATCCCGCATGCCTCAGCTTGCATCTTGGCAACTAGGCCGACCTCCTCGATGAACTCCCCCAACAACAAGCGTTGCAGGCGCGGCTGTCCGGACTCGAGGCGTACTTCGGCCAGCGCACGGTCAACCAGAGTGGTGAGCCCCGCCAAGCTTCGAGCGTGGATAGCGCCGGTACTTCCGCCAACTCCCACCGCTCCGCGTTTGATGACGTCGAATGAAAGTGTCGCTGCATGCAGCAGATTCCGTAGTTCATGCACGAGCATGCCCTTCCGCTCGGCGTTTTCGCTGGCCAGGTCGTTTTCCCGGTGCTGCCCGTACGCGGTCACCGCGCCGGCGATCGCGTCGTCGAGGCAGTGGTTGAACATATGAAACTCCGCGGCGCTGATCGCTGCGTTGGTCTCACTTGCCAGCTCCGTTACGATTTGACAGACATCGCCGTACCCGTGCACCACCTGACCGACGGTAAAGCCATTTCTCAGCAGCTCACGGCCGTGAAGCGCTGAGCTGTCACCAATCGCTCGTTGTCGATCGCGATCCAAACCCACGAGCCTCAGCGTACCCGGCGGCGGAACGAGTAATGCATCTGCGAGTTGGCTGAGAAAAATCGGAATGCCGTGCTCCAACCGCGCTTCGCTCGAGCTCGCGGGCATTCTCTTGCGGACGCGCTCGCGGGCACGTTCAATGATGAGCTCTCGGTTCGCAAGGATGAATTCGCGGAGCATGAGTCGAGTATTTGCGCTCGATCTGAACGGGCTGCAATGGTGTCCACGCCGCAGACTGAGGAGCTTCGAAGACCCGGGCGGCCTTGTTCCGGAATTGCGACACTGCGCCCACCGCGGTCACAAGTGTGGCGTCAGTGCGGGCCCAACGCCGTTGTCCAATCACGCCAAGTGCGGGAAAAGCGTGGAAAACGATCCGCGCGCGATCCGGATTGTCGAACGCTTCCGCTTCATTGGCAAAGTGTCGAGACCCGAAACCAAGTTGTCGCAATGGTGCTCGCCGATAACTGATAGTGTCTCGTCTTGGTCGCAGCACTACGAGAGTCCGGCGTTCGTGTACTCATGGCGTCGCGACGGATCCTGATCGTCGATGACAATGTCGATTCGGCGGACTTGGCTGCCGAGCTGCTCCAAGAGCGCGGTCATGTGACGTGCGTAGCCTACGGTTCAGGGGCAGCGATCGCCGCGGCCAGGAATTTTCAGCCACAGATCGCGCTTCTCGACATCTGCCTGCCTACGATGAGCGGCTACGAACTGGCCAGGCATTTGCGCGCAGGTGCATTGCTGGGCGGTTGCAGGTTCATCGCCGTTACCGGGAGTGCCGATGAGGCTGACCGCCGCGAAAGCGAAGCGGCGGGGTTCTATTGTCACCTGGTAAAACCGTTCGGTGCGCAAGCACTCTTCGATGCGGTTGACGGTCAAGAATGCGCCGGAAGTTGCGCGCCTCCCCAGGGATGGTCGCTCGGTTAGCCCACACCTCGAACGATCAGGAGCTCAGCCACGGACGTCCTACGCAGTCCCCAATGAGCATCACGTCTCGCGCTGGCTCCGCCGGATTGATGGTCGTACGGCTGCCAACTCAGCCACGCTTCCGGGCGCGCGCGCGGCGGCAAACGACTTCCCAATTGGGGTCACCAGCCAGTGCCAGAGCGACGCGACCAAGATCGATCGGTTCGACGTCCGCTTCACCTTTCGCCGCGGCAGTACCGCGGCAGATGTCGCGCAGCCGGACCAGAGACAGCACACCACCGGGGGCACCCCTCAGCGCCGCCAAGCACCAAGGCCGCAGAGAAGCGTCGACCGACAACGTTGCCGTATCGCGTCTAGGTATTGGACTTTGACGTCGGCGGATCATCGCTTGGTTGGTTATCGTACTCCTTGCAGACGTGAGAAGCGCAGAATTGCTCCGCGGCCGAGAGCAACTTAAGGCCTCGCCCACCGATTGCCATGTTTGCACGACTGCTGGGAGATAACCGGCCCGGCGGGGTTACGATCCGAGTGAGGCCGAAACGAAAGTCTTCTCTGTTCTGTGAATGTAGTGTGGCGTAATTGAACCTGAGCGAGACCAGGGTCGTCGTTGCGTCTCCCGAGAACTAGTGACGGCGGCGCCTATCGGTGGAGCCAAAGGCGCAGGGTGGCGAGCAGCTGCTCCGTATTCACGGGCTTTGCGAGGTAGTCGGATGCGCCCGCGTCGAGGCACTTTTCGCGGTCGCCCTTCATTGCTTTGGCGGTGAGCGCGACGATCGGCAGGCGCCGGAGCGTTGGCCGCTTTCGGATCAGTTGCATCGTCTGATAGCCATCCATCTCGGGCATCATGATGTCCATCAGTACCACGGAGATGTCGCTGGCTGACTCGAGGCAGGTCAGCGCCTCGTTGCCGGTTTGCGCGGTGATGACCGTCATGCCGTGGCGTTCGAGGACGCTGCCGAGCGCAAAGATGTTGCGTACGTCGTCGTCGACCACGAGCACCTTCTTGTTCCGGAGATCGTCATCGGATTGATGCAGGCGTTCGAGCATCTTCTGCTTGTGCATTGGCAGGTCCGCGATGATGCGGTGCAGGAACAGCGCGGTCTCGTCCAGCAAGCGCTCCGGTGATTCCACGCCCTTGATGACGACGGTTCGCGCCAGCTCCTGCAGTTGCGAGTTGAGCTGCGGGCTGAGTTCTCTGCCGGTGAACACGACCACCGGTAGGTCGGGTAATGTTTGATCGTCTCGAATCCGGCTTAGAACGTCCAAGCCGGAGATGTCGGGTAAGCGCAGGTCGAGGACTACGCAGTCGATATGCTCGCGGCCCAGGATGGTGAGCGCCTCTTCACCGCGCGTCGCGGTCAGGATCTCGATGTCGTCGTGACCGAGTAGTTCCTTGATGCTGAGCTGCTCCGCTGCATTATCCTCGACGACGAGCAGCCGCCTTCGACGCGGAGTGGCGTAGGCCTTGATGCGCGTGAGCGCCTTTTCCAGGCCCTCGGTGGTAGCGGGCTTGGTGATGAACGAGAACGCGCCGCGCGACAGGCCATCCTGACGATTTTCGTCTAGCGTGATGATTTGGACCGGGATGTGCCGCAGGTTTGCATCACGCTTGAGGTAGCTCAAGACCGTCCAGCCGAGCATGTCCGGAAGAAAGACGTCGAGTGAAATCGCCGTTGGCCGGTATTCCCGCGCAAGCTCCAGCGCGTCAGCGCCGCGTGCGGCGACCAGCACTTTGAAGCCTTTGTCGTGCGCGAGATCGACGAGTACTCGCGCGTAATGAGGATCGTCTTCGACGATCAGCAACGTCGAATCACCCTCCTGCACATCGCCGCGGTCGTCCGTCAGTTGCTCCGGAGTCGCATCCGCGGTGCGCATCGAAGCGGCGGGTGCCGGGCGGGCAGTGGGCTGCGGACGTGCACCGTCACGAGCCGTATGCATCGCCGGGCCCACGTACTCGAGCGGCAGATACAGCGTGAAAGCGCTGCCGACGCCGGGGGTGCTGCGGAGTTGCAGCTCGCCGCCAAGCAGGTGCGCCAATTCACGACTGATGGCGAGGCCTAGCCCGGTGCCACCGTACTTGCGGCTCGTGCCCGCGTCCGCCTGCTGAAAGGCTTCGAAAATGATCTTTTGCTTTTCGGCAGCAATGCCGATGCCTGTGTCGGCCACCTCGAACGCAATCACCGTGGCCGCTTGCTCCAGGATGGGATGCTCGTGCGACCAGCCTGTGGTTACGGCAGAGACGTTCAACCTGACGCCGCCGTGGTCAGTGAACTTGAAAGCGTTCGAGAGTAGGTTCTTCAGCACCTGTTGCAGGCGCTTTTGGTCCGTTCGGAAGGTTCGCCCGAGCTTGGGGTCGATCCTCACATCGAACGTCAGCCGGCGAGCTTCGGCGTCGTGGCGGAACGGTCGCGCCACGGAATCCAGCAGGTTTGCGAAGGAAAGCTCGGCGGGTTCGACCGTCACGGTTCCAGATTCGATCTTCGACAGATCGAGAATATCCGTGATCAAGTTCAGCAGGTCCGACCCGGCACTGTGGATGGTGCGGGCGAACTCGACCTGTTTCGCGGTCAGATTTTGCTCTGGGTTTTCGCCGAGCTGTTGCCCGAGGATTAGAATGCTGTTGAGCGGCGTCCGAAGCTCGTGGGACATATTCGCCAAGAACTCGGACTTGTACTTCGAGGTCAGGGCTAGCTCCTTCGCCTTGTCCTCCAAGGCGCGGCGAGCCTGCTCGATTTGCTGGTTCTTACGCTCCACCTCCGCGTTCTGCTCGGCGAGTTGTTGTGCTTTCTGGCCCAGCTGGTCGTTGGTTTGTTGCAGCTCTTTCTGCTGCGTCTGAAGCTCGCCGGCAAGCTTCTGTGATTGATCCAGGAGCGCCTCGGTTTGCATCGTTGCCTCGATGCTGTTCAGCACGATGCCGATACTACTGGTCAGCTGATCGAGGAACGCGAGGTGAGACTCCGTGTACACGTTGAGCGACGCCAGCTCGATCACGGCCTTGACCTGACCCTCGGACAGCACAGGCAGCACGATGACATTGCGCGGCAACGCGCTGAACAGGCCGGAGCCGACTCGTGTCGTATCGGCCGGCAGATCGCTGATCAGGATGCGCCGCTTTTCGATGCCACACTGTCCGACTAGCCCCTGCCCAAACTTGATCGTTGCGGGGTGCCCATCGCTAGCACCGTCTGCGTAGGCTGCGAGCAGCCTCAGATGCGAGCCGCCTTCCTTCTGATCGTCCGAACTCTGATAGATGACCCCTTGCTGAGCTCCCACGAGGGGTGCCAGTTCAGAAAGAAGCATTTGCCCGACCCGAACCAAGTCTCGCTGTCCTTGCAGCATGCTGGTAAAGCGCGCGAGGTTGGTCTTCAGCCAATCTTGTTCCGTGTTGCGGTCAGTGGTGAGCCGAAGGTTGTCAATCATCGTGTTGATGTTGTCCTTCAACTCGACGACCTCGCCGCGCGCCTCGACCTGAATGGAGCGAGTGAGATCGCCTTTGGTTACGGCGGTGGCGACCTCTGCAATCGCGCGAACCTGTGTCGTGAGATTCGCGGCAAGCAGGTTCACGTTGCCCGTCAGATCCTTCCAGGTGCCGGCGGCGCCAGGAACGTCCGCTTGACCGCCCAAGCGACCTTCCACTCCCACCTCACGTGCGACGGTGCTGACCTGCTCGGCGAACGTCGCGAGCGTGCTGGTCATGTTGTTGATGGTGTCGGCCAGAGCCGCGACCTCACCTTTGGACTTTACGGTGAACGTCTGCTTGAGGTCGCCGCTGGCGACGGCGGTTACGACTTTGGCGATACCTCGCACCTGCTCGGTGAGGTTCGCAGCCATCACGTTCACGGTGTCGGTGAGATCTTTCCAGGTCCCGCCGACTCCAGGGACTTGTGCCTGCCCGCCGAGCTTTCCGTCGGTTCCCACTTCGCGTGCGACGCGAGTGACTTCGGCAGCGAAAGCGTTGAGCTGATCGACCATCGTATTTACGGTGTTTTTCAGCTCCAGGATCTCGCCTTTGGCGTCCACGCTGATCTTTCGCGAAAGATCGCCACGTGCGACCGCTGTCGTTACTTCAGCGATATTGCGAACCTGGCTGGTCAGATTGCCGGCGAGCAGATTCACGTTGTCGGTAAGATCCTTCCACGTGCCCGCCGCGCCCGGGACGTTGGCTTGCCCGCCCAAGCGACCTTCGGTCCCGACCTCGCGCGCGACTCGGGTCACCTCGCCGGCGAAGGAGCGCAGCTGCTCGACCATCGTGTTCAAGGTCTCTTTCAACACGAGTAGCTCGCCACGCACATCGACCGTGATCTTCTTGGACAGATCGCCGCTGGCAATCGATGTGGCCACCTCGGCGATATTGCGCACTTGCGCGGTGAGGTTCTTGGCCATGGAGTTCACGTTGTCGGTGAGATCCTTCCACGTGCCTGCAACGCCCGGGACGCCTGCTTGACCGCCTAGCTTGCCCTCGGTCCCGACCTCGCGCGCCACACGCGTCACCTCCGACGCGAAGGCGTTCAACTGGTCGACCATCGTGTTGATGGTGTTCTTCAGCTCCAGGATTTCACCCTTCACATCGACGGTGATTTTCCGCGAAAGATCTCCGCGCGCGACGGCCGTCGTCACCTCGGCGATGTTGCGCACTTGCGCAGTCAGATTTCCGGCCATGAAGTTCACACTGTCGGTGAGCCCCTTCCACGTTCCGGCTACGCCGGGCACTTGGGCCTGGCCGCCAAGTCGTCCTTCCGTGCCTACCTCGCGAGCGACGCGTGTGACTTCACCCGCGAAAGCGTTGAGCTGATCGACCATCGTGTTGAGGGTCTCCTTCAGCTGCAAAATTTCGCCGCGCACGTCCACGGTAATCTTGCGCGACAGATCGCCGCCCGCGATCGCCGTCGCAACCTCGGCGATGTTGCGCACTTGACCGGTCAGATTGCCGGCCATCGAGTTGACGCTGTCGGTGAGGTCCTTCCAGGTACCTGCAACGCCGGGGACCTCGGCTTGCCCGCCGAGCTTTCCGTCCGTGCCCACTTCGCGCGCGACGCGTGTCACTTCTGCGGCAAAGGCATTGAGCTGATCGACCATCGTGTTGAGCGTGTCTTTCAACTCCAGGATTTCCCCGCGAACATCGACGGTGATCTTTCGTGAAAGATCGCCACGGGCAACCGCAGTGGCAACCTCAGCGATGTTGCGCACCTGCGCCGTCAGATTGCCGGCCATCGAATTGACGTTATCGGTGAGATCTTTCCAGGTGCCGGCAACTCCGCGTACCACGGCCTGTCCACCCAGGTTGCCCTCCGTTCCGACCTCGCGCGCGACGCGCGTGACTTCTCCCGCAAAAGCGTTCAGCTGATCGACCATCGTATTGAGGGTCTGCTTCAGCTGAAGGATTTCGCCGCTCACGTCGACGGTGATCTTCTTGGACAAATCACCGTTCGCGATCGCCGTGGCCACATCGGCGATGTTACGCACCTGATTGGTGAGGCTGTTGGCCATCGAGTTGACGTTGTCGGTGAGATCCTTCCAAGTGCCCGCCACGCCGGGCACCTGGGCTTGTCCACCGAGTTTGCCTTCGGTTCCCACCTCACGGGCGACGCGGGTTACTTCGCCCGCGAATGCGTTCAACTGATCGACCATCGTGTTGATGGTTTCTTTGAGCTGCAGGATCTCGCCACTGACGTTCACGGTGATCTTCCGGGACAAGTCGCCGTTGGCGATGGCCGTGGAAACCTCGGCGATGTTGCGCACTTGCGCCGTCAGGTTACTGGCCATGAAGTTAACGTTGTCGGTCAGATCCTTCCACGTGCCCGCGACGCCGGGGACTTGCGCCTGGCCGCCCAGACGACCTTCCGTACCGACCTCGCGTGCCACGCGGGTGACCTCGGAAGCAAAGGCGTTGAGCTGGTCGACCAAGGTATTGATGGTATCTTTCAACTCCAGAATTTCGCCGCGGACGTCGACTGTGATCTTGCGTGACAGATCCCCGCGCGCCACCGCCGTCGTCACCTGTGCGATGTTGCGGACCTGATCGGTGAGATTGCCGCACATGGCGTTGACCGAGTCGGTCAGATCCTTCCAAGTGCCTGCCACTCCGGGCACGATGGCTTGGCCACCCAATTTGCCCTCCGTGCCCACTTCACGCGCCACGCGCGTGACTTCACTGGCAAAGGAACGCAGCTGATCCACCATCGTATTGATGGCGTCCTTGAGTTGCAGGATCTCGCCGCGCACGTCGACCGTGATTTTCTTCGAGAGATCGCCGCTCGCGACGGCGATGGTGACCTCCGAGATGTTGCGCACTTGTCCGGTCAGGTTGCTGGCCATCGAGTTCACGCTGTCGGTCAGATCTCGCCAGACACCGCTGACGTCGGGGACCTCTGCTTGCCCGCCCAACTTGCCGTCCGTGCCTACTTCGCGTGCCACGCGCGTCACTTCGGAAGTGAACACGCCGAGCTGCTTGATCATCGAGTTGACGATCGTGGCAGAGTGCAAAAATTCCCCTTGCAGCGGGCGACCATCCACGTCGAGGCGCATGTTCTGAGACAGATCACCCTGGGCGACGGCGGCAAGCGCGCGCGTGACTTCGGTGGTTGGCCAGAGGAGATCGTCCATCAACGTATTGAGGGACGTCTCCATTTCGACCCAGGAGCCCGTTTGCCGGGGAAAGCGCACGCGCTGGCGGGTCTTTCCCTCTTTGCCCACGACCTGCCCGACGCGTTCGAGTTGCTCGGCCATCTTTTCGTTCGCGGCCACGACGTCGTTCACTGCGTCGGCAATTTTTCCCACGAGCCCCGTCCAATGTCCGGGGAGTCGGACCGAGAAGTCACCTTCGCGCACTGCGAGGAACACGCTCAATAGGTCGCGGAGCTCGCTGTCCGCGCCAGAAAGCGCTGAGGGAGGGTTGCCGCCGTTTCCGTGCCCAGTCGGTTGGGTGCTCGACATCGATTTCGCTCCTAGATGCGTTCCGCGCGTCGCTGTCGTCGACTCAGATCGACGAACACCGCGACCTTCTTTCTCACGATTTCAGGATCGAGCGGCTTGACCAGGTAGTCAGCCCCGCCCGCCGAATAGGCGCGATGAATCTCTTGTGGATCATCGCCGAAGGCAGTCACGAAAATGATTGGGATGTCTCGGCTACGATCGAGTTCTTTGAGGTGCGTCGCCACCTCGAGCCCAGTCATGCCCGGCATTGCGATGTCGACCAAGGCGACGGCGAAGCGCTCACGGAGCACCAAGGTCAACGCTTCTTGGCCAGACTTAGCCATCACGAGTCGATACTCGGGACGCTCCAAAATGGCTTGCAGCGCCAGCAGATTCTCGGGTCGATCGTCGACCAGCAGCACATTGGCGACGTCACTCGTCTCGCTCGCCGCCTCGCCCCGCTTCGCCTGGGGCACGGTGAAGATCAAAGTCGTGCCGACGCCGAGCGTGCTTTCTGCCCAGATGCGACCGCCGTGCGCTTCGACAGTTCCTTTGCAGATCGAGAGACCCAAGCCGATACCTCGGCGCTCCTTCTCTTTCGCCTGCCAGAAGCGATCGAAGATGTAGGGCAGCTGCTCGGGGGCAATGCCGGAGCCGCTGTCTTTCACCCATACCGTTATCTGATCGTCGGTGTGGCTCGCGCCCACCGTAATCGCGCCGCCCGGTGCGGTGAATTTGATAGCGTTGCCGATCAAGTTCTCCAGCACATCCATCATGCGTTCTTCGTCTGCCTCCATGGGAGGAAGTTTCGGAGACAAGTCCGGGGCGACGATGACGGAGGCGGCCGCGGCCAGCGTGTACTGAGACTCGATAGCGGACAAGATTAGCTCCGCGGTCTCGACTGGTCGGGTATCGATGACGAAGCGACCGGTTTCGATTGCGCTGCTCGTGAGCAGATCGCTGATCATGCGATCCGCGCGTTGAGCGCTACGCACGATTCGTTCCATGGATCGACGAAGAGTGGAGTCCTGGACATTCGCCAGCACGGTGCCGGCTGCCAGAGCGATGATGTTGAGTGGATTCCGGAGATCGTGCGCGACAACGGAGAGAACGGCGTCACGCGAGCGCACCGCGTCCTCGAGGGTATCCTTGAGACGACGTTGCTGTTCAGCATCGGCCTTCGCCTGCTGATGGGCGGTTTTTTCTCGCTCTAACTCGCGCCGGATGTCGTCGATCGATGATCGTTCGTCGCTGCTCATTGGGTGGCCCGCGAAGCTCGCGCCTGGCTGGCAAGTTGTAACCGAAAGCGGCAAATTTGTCGCGCCGCAGTAGCGAGCCATCGCCGGTTCGCCGGGGTGAGTGGCTAAGATTCCGCCGCGCCTAGACGAGCGACGATATCGATTAGCCTCGACATTTCGACCGGCTTCGGAACGTGCTCAGCGAAACCCGCCGCAAATGCCCTTGCCCGATCCCCGGCAGAGGCGAAAGCGGTCACTGCTACCGCGGGCATCGAGCGCGCTGTTCGGGGCGCGTCGAAGGAGCGGACCCAGCGGATCAGATCGTAGCCGTCGCTTCCGGGCATGGCAATATCCGAAACCAATACCGAGAATTCGTTTTGCAGCAAAGCGTCGACAGCCACGGTCACGCAGTCGGCCTCGGTGACCCTTGCGCCCGCCCCACGCAAAGCGATCGCCAGCAGTTCCCGTGCGTCATCGTGGTCGTCGACAATCAACAAGCGCAGTCCCTGCAGGCGCGAATCAAGCCGAATTGGGGGCGCTGACGCGGGTTCACCCGTGGCCATCCTGTGACAATTGCATCTCATTTCGCCGAGGCACGCAAGACGGCATCGGAGTACAAAAATGCCCCGGTCGAACGAGCTGTGCGGGCTTCGGTCCAGGCCAGGACACCCGACCTTTGCGCGTCGGAAGCAAGATTCCGAATCAGTCGCGTCCGGAAACGACTTCGACCGCAACACTAGCCGTGCGGTCCAGCAAACGTAAGCGACTGCGCCAGCGCGACACCCTCTCGAGGAACGCCTCGGCAAGAAATTCTCGCCGCGCGTTACTGGCCCCGGTTGCGAACATTCACGACGACTCGTCAGTCCCGGGACACGCTCCCGCATCGGCCGCCTCAGGTGCACTCGGAAAAGACTCTTGCAATTTGGGGCTCCGTGCCCCGTCGGTGTCTTCCGGTGTTCACGTCCCAGGTCCGGGACGCCCTCGTTCGAGCTCCGTCCGCGGGTTGGCGCTGCGCCCGTGGAGGCACCCAGCAATTGTCCACGCTCAACCCTCGTCCGGTGCGTGTTGCCTCGACCGTTCCGAACGGTGGCGGCGACCGCCCTCAGCTGCCAGCGAGATGTTCGCGGGCTCGGGGCAGTAGCGGTCTTCGAGCCGTTGCTGACAGCTTTGGCCGCCCAGCGGTCAATCGTGCAGTTCCGCGGGGAAGTCGCGCGCCGCGAGCCGCGGCGAACCTGATTTTCAGGGAAGACAGCGCATTCTCGCGTGCAGACGCTGCGGTCGACGCCGTGGTACGCTCCGTTTGCTTGATGGTCTGTGGTCTCTCAGTCGTGCCGTGCGACTGCCTCGTCTCACCACGTTTCGGAGATGCCTCAGTGCTGACGTCGGTCCTTCTCAGTATTCCGCTGCTCCTTTTGGGCGCGGTGCTTGCTGTTGCGCTTCCGTCGAATCGCGCCGCGGCCACCGTCGCCGCTTTGACGCAGGCGATTGCTTCTTTGCTGGTGCTCGGAGCGGTGACCCCGCTGCTCCGAGGGAGTTCTCCCCTCGAGCTCACCTGGTCATGGCCGCTCCCCCTGGGGCAAATCGCCTTCCGCCTCGACGCGCTGGGCGCCTTCTTTCTAGCTTGGTCGTTGCCCATGACGCTGGTCGGGACCGTTTACGCGGCCGGCTACCTACGGCCCTATTTCTCGAAAGGGCGCCACGGAGGTCCGCATTTCGCGCTGCTCAACGTCGTCTCTGCGTCCTTCGTCCTGATCTACTCGACGCAAAATGCGCTCGTCTTTCTGCTTGGTTGGGAGATTGCGGCAGTCGCCGCGTGGCTCTTGGTGATCTGGGACTATCGAAACCAGAAAATCCGATTCGCAGGCTTCAACTATCTGGTCTCGACTCACGTCGGACTGTTCGTGCTGGTGGCAGCATTCACGCTTCTACACAGCAAGACCGAGTCCAGGGACTTCGCCGCATTCGGCAGGTATTTGTCGCAGCCCACGCCCACGCGCGGCACCCTCTTTCTGCTGCTTGGAACTGCGTTCGCGCTCAAGTCCGCCTTCTTTCCGTTTCACACCTGGCTTCCTCGAGCGCACTCGGCCGCCCCCGCTCACGTCTCGGCGCTGATGTCCGGCGTGATCCACAAGGCCGGTCTGTTTGCTTTTCTGCGTTTCACCTTGCTCATGGGGCGGCCTGACGAGTGGATGGGTTGGAGCGTGCTTGCTTTTGGCGCGCTGTCGGCGTTTTTCGGCGTGCTGTACACCTCGACGCAGCGTGACCTGAAGCGGTTGCTCGGGTATTCTTCGACCGAGAACGTCGGCATTGCCGCGATGGGTTTTGGTGTGGGGTACTTGGGTTGGTCCTGGAACAGCCCTGTCCTCGCCATCTGTGGCTTCGCTGGCGGGCTGCTCCACATCCTCAACCACGCACTATTCAAGTGCCTGCTCTTTTACGCCGCAGGCGCCGTCTATCGTGCCGTTCACAGCGTGGACCTCGAGCGACTCGGCGGCTTGGCCAAGCGAATGCCAGCAACCACTGCGCTATTTTTGATCGGGGGCCTGGCCATCTCCGGGCTGCCGCCATTGAACGGTTTCTTCAGCGAAATCATCATCTATTCGGGGCTCTTGTCTGGAGCGGCACCGTCGACGTCTCGTAACGTCGCCCTCGTGGCGTCGGCTGCTGGTCTGGCGTTCGTCGGCGCGGTCAGCGCGCTGTCAATCACTCGGGCCTTCGGGATCGCGTTCCTTGGCAGCGCACGCGATTCGTCCTTGCCCATCGGCCAGGAGCCGCCGGCCACCATGTGGCTGCCGATGGTCCTCCACGCCGCTGGTGTGATCACCATCGGGCTTTGGCCCGGCCTCGGTCTGAGCCTGCTACGCTCGACGCTCGGTTTGATTCCGCTCCACGCAAGCGTCGATGACGTGATGCGCCCGTTGCTTCCCATGCTGGATGCCAGTCGAGTGCTGGCCGTATTTCTGGCGCTGGCAGGCGTCGTGTGCGTGTTACGAGGACGGGCCTCGCGGCGCACTGCCACATGGGGCTGCGGCTACAGTGCAGTCACGCCGCGGATGCAATATACGGGGAGCTCATTTTCTCAGCAGTTCGCTCGAATTTTCGAATCGTTTGTGCCAGCGCTGCGCCGGGAACAAGTCCCAACCGAGTTCTTCCCGCAGCAGCCGGGACACGTCCACAGCCATCACCCGGACCCCGTTGAGCAGCGAATGTTCGAGGTTCTCGGCCAGGGCGAGGACTTCGTCGTTCAGGCCGCGACGCGAATTCCCGAACAGCCGCGGTTCGCCTTTGCGGCCGGGCTCATCGCACTTCTTCTGATCGGCGCGTTGCTTTTGGGATCGGGACAGCGATGGTGATCCTTCGCGCGCTGAACGTGCTGGCGCTGCTCGTAATGCCCCTCGTACTCACGGGCCTCGTCAACCGCGTCAAGTCCCTTTGGTCCGGCCGCAAGGGACCACCGCTCGTTCAACTTGCCTACGATTTGCTGCGTTTGCTACGCAAGGTCTCGGTCTACAGCAGCACGACAACGCCGGTGTTTCGCATCGCTCCCTGGGTATTTCTCGTCACCGCGTTCGGCTCAGCCGTCGTGACGCCGCTCCTCGGCGCTGGCTCCTTGGTTTCGTTTCCGTTCGATTTCGTGTGGTTCGCCTATGTCTGGGCGTTGGGCCGCGTCGCGACGATGCTCGCCGCACTGGATACCGGAAGCTCCTTCGAAGGCATGGGCGCAGCGCGCGAGGCGCTGTTTTCGAGCTTGCTCGAGCCCGTGCTATTTCTGGCGATGGGTGCTCTCAGTCTCAGCTCGGGTGCGCGCACCTTGAGCACGCTGCTGGTCCCTCACGTCAGTGCAGGAAACGGCTCGGGCCTGGTCCGGTTGTGCAGTGTGATCGCGCTTTTCGTCGTGCTGCAGGTCGAGAGCGCGCGCATGCCCGTCGACGATCCGGCAACGCATCTCGAACTCACCATGGTGCACGAGGTGATGATCCTCGACCACAGTGGCCCGGATCTGGCGGCCATTCAATTGGGCTCCGCCATCAAGCTGTACGTAGGGGCCGCAATCCTCGCGACGCTGCTGAATCCGTGGGCGGGCGCCGGCACCGCGGTGAGCGCCTCGGTAAACTTCGGGTTGTGCCTGCTGGTTGCGGTAGCAGTCGGCACCTGCGAATCGTTGATTGCTCGCCTGAAGCTGCGCGCCGTGCCGGTATACATCGCAATCGCGCTGGCATCGGCAGCCGTCGCTTTGCTTGCGACGGCGTGGCGGGCCGGAGGCGGACCATGAGTCCGTTGCTCGTCGCGCTGCTCGGAGTGCTACTCGTCCCGCTGTTCGTTGCAACTTGGCGGACGAGTTTGATTGGGCTGGGCTTTCAAGGCGTGCTGATGGCCTTGATCGCCCGTCAGCTCGAGTCGACGCCGCACACCGTCGGAGGCTGGCTCGCGCTCGTCGAATTTGGGGTCGTGCGAGCCTTCGTGGCGCCGCTCGCTCTGTATAGCGTGCTGCGCGCGCGCAAAACGCCCGGGCGCAATGACGTGATCCCCCCCAATCTGCTGTCTTGGACGCTCGCGCTCGGAATGGTGCTGATGTCATTCAGCTTTGCGGAGCTGCTCGTGGTCGATTCTGGAGGGCAACAAACTCTGGTGGCCGTTGCCGCGACGGGGGTGTTGCTCGGATTTCTAGTGCTGGCGACGCAATCCGACCCGTTCAGTCAGATGGTCGGTGCGCTCCGAATCGAAAACGCGATCGCCCTCTTGGAGCTGGGTGGGAAGCCTCACGGCGGGCCGGTCGCGATTCAGTTTGCCCTGCTCGTGGTCTTCGTGACGACGATTGCATTCTTCCGATGGCACCTGGTCAACGCTGTCTCCGTTCGCGTTACCGAGGCCGACCAAGGCGGCGGCGTGGAGGGGCCAACGCTGTGAGCTCGCTGGCGCTCGTGTTGGGCCCGGCCATGGTCAGCCTGGGGCTGGGCATTCGCGGTGTCCGCGCGCGCGCCACGCTGATCCTGGTTGGTACGGCACTGGTCGCCAGCGTGCTGGCTTACGTCAGCGCTTTGTCTCCGACGACCGCGCCGTTCCTCGCTGGCTACGTGCGGGTCGATGCTACCTCACGTCTATTTCTGGCGGTCATCAATCCGATCTTCTTCGGGATATCGGTGTACGTTTGGAATCGCGTGGCAACGACGCCGGTCCTCGCAGCAGGGATGCCGGGTTTCGTCGCCTTGGCGTTGACCTTCCTCGCTGCGTCGAACGCGGTGCTGATCGCCAATCATCTCTTCATTCTGTGGCTCGCTCTCGAGACGACGACCCTTGCGGCGGCTCCGCTGATCGTTCGACCTGGGGTGCCAGCGTCGCAATTGGCATCCTGGAGGTATTTGCTCTTCTCCTCGATAGCTCTTGGGCTGGTGATGCTGGGCATTGTTTGTCTGGCTCGCAGCGTCGAGGCTGGAGGGTCGACGCCGACTTTCTTCCTCGATCAGCTCGAATCAGTCAGCGTGGTGTGCACGAACAATTGGGGAAAGCTCGGCCTGGCCCTGATCATCTTGGGTCTCGGAACCAAGCTTGGGCTCGCGCCGATGTATTCATGGCTGCCAGAGGCATACGATCAGGCTCCGCCCGCCGTGACTGCTTTACTCGGGGCCATTCAATTCAATGTGGCATTGGTCGTGCTGCTGCGAGTCGTTCACCTGTTTCGGCCAGCCCATCCCACTCTTGTCACGTTCGAGTTGCTGGCGATGGGCCTGGTTTCGATGGTGGTCTCGACGGTCAGCATCATTGCCACTCGCAACATGAAGCGGTTGATTGCCTACGCGTCCATCAATCACGCGGGCGTGATCGCGATCGGACTCGGCATTGGCAAGACCGCGTCGTATGGTCTCTTGCTCTACGTCGTCAGCAACGCTTTCATCAAAGCGATCCTCTTTCTTACGGCAGGGAAGATCAAGGCTCATTACCTGACCAAGGACACGCGGCAGATCGCAGGCCTACTCAAGGACCTGCCGTACAGCGGCTTATTTCTGATGGTCGGTACGTTTGCATTGCTCGGGCTCCCGCCCTTCGGCAGCTTCTTCGGCGAACTCCTGGTTCTGTCTGCCCTCGTCGGGTCGGGCCACCTGTTCGTGTTCGCAGCCTTTTGCGTGTTGATCACCATGACCTTCGTCGCCACGGGCAGGACGATTTTCCCGATGATTTGGGGAGAGCCTAGACATAGCCACACCTGGCCGCGCCAGACGTTCCTGTCAGCGCTGCCGAAGCTGTTCTTCCTGTTCGCGCTGGTCGTGCTCGGGATCTATATTCCCCCGGTCGTCAATCGCCTGGTCCAGCAGGTCGCCGCGTCAGTGGAGGGCCCTTGAGCTCCTCGGTTCTAGTTCACCGAGTCGACGTGGATGCCGTTCCCGTGCTCGAGACGACTGCGTGGCGGGACGACGTCTTGCGCCGCAGCCGCGCCGGCGAGCGTGTTCTCACCCTGTATGGCAAGCGGCTCGAGCACGAAGTGTCGATGACGGCCGCCTTCCGCGACGAAGCAGGTCGCGTGGAGATAACCCGCACCCGCGCGACAATCGAACGCGGCTATCATGGGCTGACTTCGGACTTGCCCGCGTTGCATTGCTTCGAGCGGGAGCTGCACGAACAGACGGGGGTTCGTATTACCGCCCACCCGTGGCTCAAGCCCATTCGCTACGAGGGGCAAGAGCCGTCGGCAATCAGCTCCTATCCCTTTTACAAGATCGAGGGAAAAGAGCTGCACGAGGTCGCTGTTGGCCCGATCCACGCGGGCGTCATCGAGCCCGGTTCATTCCGCTTCATGTGCCATGGAGAGCAGGTGCATCACCTCGAGATCCAGCTTGGTTATCAGCATCGCGGTGTCGAGCAGCGGGTCCTCGAGGGCGACCCCAAGCGCCTCGCGCCGCTGCTCGAGACCGTTGCCGGAGATAGCAGCATTGCCCATGCCTGGGCGTATTGCGCCGCAATCGAAAGTCTATCGGGGTGTGACCTCGAAATCGAGACGGAGTTCGCTCGCGCTGTGGCGCTCGAGTTGGAGCGGGTCGCGATGCACTTGTCCGGGCTGTCGGGACTCTCGGCGGACCTCGGTTTTCTCCAGGGCGCGACGACGTATGGCCGACTGCGTACCACGGCGATCAATACCATGATGCGCCTGTGCGGGAGTCGCTTTGGCAGGGGAGCAGTTCGCCCCGGCGGGATCGGCATGGTGCTGCCCGCGGGTTTGCTCGCCGACGTCAGGGCGAACCTCGGGCTCGTCCGCGAGGATCTGGCGGTCATCAACGACTGTTTTCTCGAATCGGCGACCGTCCAGCATCGCCTGCGCGGCACTGGCATGCTCTCGCGAGCACACGCCGTCGAGTTAGGCCTGGTGGGCATGGTTGCTCGGGCATCCGGGGTTGCGATCGACGCTCGTCAGCAGATGCTGGAGGGGGCCTACCAGGTAATGCCGCTCGAGCCACAGTTGCAGGAGGACGGCGACTGCTGGAGCCGCGCTCGGATCCGAATCGCCGAATTGGAAGCATCGTTGGTCTGGCTTCAGCGCTGTCTGGCTCGTTGCGACACTTGGGATCAGCCGCGCAAGCCGCTGGGCGCGCTCGCGCCCAGCCAACTCGTGCTTGCGCTCGTCGAGGGGTGGCGCGGCGAAGTGATTCATAGCATCGAGACCTCGAAAGGTGGGCAGCTCGTCCACTACAAGTTGCAGGATCCATCCTTTCGCAATTGGATGGGGCTCGCGATCTCCGTGCGCCAGAACGAGATCGCCGACTTTCCCATCTGCAACAAGAGCTTTGACCTTTCTTACTGCGGGAACGACTTATGACCTTGTTCAAGTCACTTCGAGTGAGGCTGTCGCAAGGGACTCAATACATCCCAGACCTGCGCGGCGCGGTACCGAGCGGGTTCCGCGGCTTGCCGATCCTTGCGGTCGGCGCGTGCGGTCCGGAGTGCAACGAGTGCCGCGCCGCATGTCCCACCGGGGCGATCGCTCTTGATCCGCTTCGTCTCGATCTCGGACGCTGCGTGTTTTGCCAAGCCTGTGTGGAGGCCTGTCCCGACGAAAAGATCCGCTTTTCTTCAGAGCCGAAGATGGGCGCCGCGCGGCGGGAGGAGCTGGTGTTGCACAGTGGCGCCGCCGAAAAGACGCGCGTTCGAGCTTCGGCGAGCTTCTCGAGGATATTCGGTAGGTCGCTCAAGATGAGGCAGGTTTCAGCCGGAGGATGCAACGCATGCGAGCTCGAGCTGAACGCCATCGCAAACGTGAACTTCGACGTCCAGCGCTTCGGGATCGAGTGGGTGGCATCGCCGCGGCACGCCGATGCGCTGGTTCTGACCGGGCCGCTGACGCGAAATATGAAGGCGGCCGTCGAGCTCGCCTGGGAAGCCATGCCCGATCCCCGCTTCCTGGTAGCGGTCGGTGCATGCGCGATTTCTGGAGGACTCTATGAAGGTGCCCCCGGGGTTGACCGGACGTTCTTGGAAAGCGTTGGGCCTTCACTCTTCGTGCCCGGATGCCCGCCGCATCCGCTCACGTTCATCAACGCTGTCCTGGACTTCCTCGGTGTCGATTGACCTTTGGTATCTCGCTCGAGGGCGAGGGGCCCGAGAAACACCGTAGGCATAGTCGAGATGGTACCAAACCGCCTCGAGCCCTCCAAAACTCGCCATGGGCTTCCGCCAACCGGTTCGTCTGAGATGAGGTCGGACGTGGGGGGAATTGCCGGTCTTCGTCTTGAAGAATCACTCCACTCGCCGCGATCAGCGAACCCCCAAAAATTCTGATCGTTTGGTCCGATTCATCCAGTGTTGCTGGGGCGCTGTCAGGACTTGGCGATCTTGGCGACCTCAGGGGAACGTTCAGGGTGGCCTTGGGGATGGAGGGCTGGACATCGCCATCCGTGTGTTCGAGGGCTGACGAGTCGAGAACACAGCGCGCTTTGTGGTGCGCTGCTTGGATCCCACCCCTTCGGATGTCACGAAGCGCGTCGATCGCCCCGAATGGGTTCTGCATGCATATTTGCCACGATCCAATGGAGTTTGCCGAACGTACGCCGTGAAGGCGTCGCGACTGTGCTGAGCCTCTGGCCGCGCTCGAAAGCTCAGCGCTGGTCGAGTGCTGAACGGAGCCCGTGATCGATAATCGCGGCGCGATGAGAGCGCCAGTCCACAAGTGAGTAAGGACCGGTAGTCGATATCGGGCGGGCGTTGCAATCGTGCGTGCGTCGATCTGGCCGCGCGAGGCCGTCTGCACCGCGTCGCAGAATTCGAGCCAAAATTCGAACTGCGCTCGACGAAAGTGCGCTCTCGGCAGCGCGAGCGCGACCGATTCACGCAATCGAACCGCAAGAAAAACGAATCGTTAAGATCGCTCGCGGCGCGCCGTAAGACAGGTTGTCGGTCGCACTGGGCTACGTCAGTCGCCCAAGCAGCGGCGCCCCACCGCCGAGCGAAGAGATGCATTAATGCCGAGAACGCACGTCTTCCACACGGGATTTGGGTTTGCAGTGCCGGTCGCGCTCATCTGCGCGCTCGTGACCCCGCGAGTCTTCGCGCAAGCGCAAGCGCAAGCGCAAGCGCAAGCGCAAGCGCAAGCGCAAACGCAAGGGGACGCAACTTCCCCCGCTGACGCGCCTCCTGCCGCGGAGGCCCCGCCGCCCGCGCCAGCAGCGGCCGCTACGCCGAGCGCTGCCGAGCTCGCGACGCTGCGCGCCGAACTGGACGAGCTGAAAAAGAGCCTGAATGAAGTGAAGGAACAGCAAACCGCCGCGGAGGGCAGCGGAAGCCCTGCGGACGACAGCGCGACCGGTGGCGAGCCGTTGAAGATCTACGGCTTCATGGACATGGGGGCGCAGCACATTTGGGTCAACCCCGACTCCGCCGTGAGCCACGTTTTTCAAGTGAACAACACCTCGTTCGTGGTGGGTAACGTCAATTTGTATTTCGATGCCCAGCCGATCAAATCCTTCCGCGGGCTGCTCGAGCTCCGCTTCACGAACGCTCCGCTCGGTGACATCGTAAACTACGGTGGCCTCGCTGGCACCTTCCAGCGCAAGAACACGTTCTCCTATGATCCCGGCGGCACCGCGATCAATGCGCCGATGTGGGGGGCCACGGTGATTCTGGAACGCGCCTGGATCGAGTGGAACGAGCACCAAGCGCTCAAGGTTCGCGTTGGTTATTTCTTCACGCCCTTCGGCATCTGGAACGCAGACCATGGTACGCCGACACTCATCTCGCTGGCACTGCCGCAATTCATCGTCCAGCGCTGGATGCCAATTCGCCAGACAGGCGTCATGCTCTACGGTAACGCCTTCGCGGGCGATTGGGAGTTTGGCTACGCGGGCACGCTGAGCAACGGCCGGCAGGAAATTTCGAACTACAATTTCGACAACAACTTCGGCCTGGGCGCGCGTGTCTACGCGCGTCGCGAAACGGGCCGGGTGAACACGACGTTCGGCCTTTCCTACTTCACCGGCAAGACCCTCGAGAACCAGATCGATGTGGTTGCCAGTCCGACGGGCATCAACGGCATTGACTTCGTCGACACGACGAAGGTGGCATACACCGAACACGTAATGGGTGCGGACTTCTCGTTGGATCTCGACGCGACGCGCATTCGCGCCGAAGGCGTGGTGCGGCGGCAGGTGTTCCGACCTGGACAGCGCACGGCCGGCGATCTGCTATTTGCGCCTGGGTCCTTCGCGCCGGATCAGTGGCAGGAGACCGCCTACGTGCTGGTCGCTAACCAATTGCCTTGGTTCGGCATCGAACCGTTCTTGTGGGGCGAGGCGCAGGCGCAGCCGGGAATCCTTGGTGACCTGGTGTTGGTCGGCTCGGTCGGTGTAAATGTTCACTTCAACTCGGCCATTCAGTGGAAGAACCAGGTGACGCGCGCCGCGTTCACGAACTGGCTCTACACGAGCCCGTACGATACTTCACTGAACAACGTCAGCTCCGTTTATTCACGCCTTGTGATGGCCTTTTAGCCATGAAAACGCGAAGGACCCTGCTCTTGGCGTTGTGCGTTTGGGGAACCGTCGGCGTCTGGGCCCAGAGCTCGGAAGCGGGCGGGGAGGCGCTCGTCGTCATTGTCAATAAGTCCAACCCTGGGTCATCGCTGGGGCTCAGCGACCTCCGGCCCGTCTTCCAGACCACCAAGACGAGCTGGAGCAGCGGCGGTGACGCCATTCCGTTCAACTTGCCCTTCGACAACGGGCTTCGCCAAGAGTTTGACCGGGTCGTGCTCGGCCTCGAGCCAGATCGCGTTGCTCGGTACTGGCAGGATCGCAAGATCCGCGGCGGCGCGCGCGCACCGAAACAGGTGGCGAGCGTGGGCGCAGTGCTGGCCGCGGTAGCGGCAAACCCCGGTGCAGTCGGTTACCTGAACGCAGGTGAAGTGAACGGCACGGTCAAAGTGGTCGCGAAAATCGTGGGTGGGAAGTTCAGCGCGCCTTAAGCTGGCAGCGCCCATTCGTATTTGAATCTACCGGAGACTCGACGATGAAATTGCAGAAACTCGGCTTGGCGCAAAGCCTGATTCTGGGCGCGCTAGGACTTTGCGGTTTGGAAGTTGGCTGCAAGGACGATGAGCCGTGTGACCCTTGGCAAATCGTGCAGAACAGCCAATGCTACCCTGCGCCCGCCAAGGGAGGCGAGACCGGCATTGGCGGGGCGGATGCCGGCGGAGAGCCCGACGCGGCGAGCGGGTCGGGCAGCGTTACCGTGGATACGCCCTTCGGAAGCGCCTGCAAGGACAGCACGGATTCATCCGATTGCGGAGGAGTTGCGCCGATTTGCGCGGATCTCACCAAGCTTGGTCAAAGCGTCATGTGCACGCAAATCAATTGTAGTCCGGGTGAGGCGAACGCGGGTGTGTGCCCGAGCGGGTTTAGTTGTTTCGCGTTTCCCGGATACCCGTCGGTGTGCACCAAAGAGTAGCCGGCTTTGGCCGTAAGAGCTCCCAGGAGTATCTGCCCGTGCTGAAACGCCTCCCGATTCGTCTGAAGCTCATCTTACTGGCCGGCGTGCCCGTGATCGGCGCACTGATTTTGGCGACGATCATTGCGCGCGATGCGCTCCGCCAAGCCGAGAGCGCGGCGGCCATCGGTTCAATCGAGGATTTGGCGCGCTTGTCTGCGCAAATGAGCGGCCTCGTGCACGCGCTGCAATTCGAGCGTAACGAGCTGTCCCTACATGCGGCCGATAAACCGCACGATTCCCCCCGGCTGAAAGCGCGCTTCGCGCAGAAGGATGCCGCGCTCGAACAACTGCTCAAAGCGCGTTTTGCGCAGACGGACGCAGCGCATAGAAAGCTCGATGACTTCTTGGCCATGCGCAAGGTCTCGCGGTTGCCCCCGCGCTTGGCTCGAGATCTGGACACGGCGGAAAAACGGCTCGGCGAGCTTCAAAGAGAACGCGAAGCCGCGCGCTCGGGCGCGCAGCCAATCGACGAACTATTGCGCTACTACGAAGCAACCAACTTGGCCCTGATCAGCGCGACGGCAGCGCTAGCGCAGCTTACCGACGACGGCCAGCTGATGCGTGCCATCTCCGCGCTGGTTACCGTGCTTCAGATCAAGGAGCGCGCGAGCCAGGAGCACGCGCTGCTCAGCCACGTGTTTGCGATCAACGAGTTCCCAGCGGGCACGTACAAAGACTTCGTTGCGCTCATCACGGAGGAGGCAGACTACGTCAATGTGCTCCAGGTGAACGCCACCGACAGCGTCAACGAGCAATTCAACAGGCTCTCGCAGGGTCCCGAGTTTACGCGCACGGCCGAACTGCGCAAAGTTGCGCTCGACACGATGAACGATGATTTTCACACGATCCCCGAGGAGTGGTCGGACGCCCAAGGCACGAAGGTCGAGCGTTTGCGGCGCCTGGAAGTCGCGTTGAACGAGACCATCAAGGTAGCCGCGCTCGCGAAGGTGAGCGCGGCCACGCGCGCGGTTCGGCTCTCGTATGGCCTGGGAGGTGGCGTGATCGTGCTTTCCGCACTTTTGGCTGGCCTGATCGCGCGTGGGGTCTCGCGCTCCGTGGGCAGCCTTGCGCAGGCAGCCGAACGGGTCCGTAAAGAGAAAAACTTCGGTATTCGCGCCGCGAAGACCAGCGAAGACGAGCTTGGTCGTTTGACCGACGCGTTCAACGAAATGCTCTCCGGTATTCAAGCACGCGACGAAGAGCTGCGGCTGCACGGCGAGAACCTGGAGCAGCTGGTCGAGCAACGCACGGCGGCACTGCAAAAACGGAACGACGCGATGCGACTCGTGCTGGACAACGTCGAGCAGGGGCTTGCGACGATCGAGTTGGATGGAAAAATTGCGCCGGAACGCTCGCGCGCGTTCGACGACTGGTTTGGCGGAAGTCAGACCCGGGATTCGTTCGCCGATCACCTGGCTCATACCGATGAAGGCGTCCGCAATGCACTGAAGATTGCTTGGGAGCAGGTGACCGATGGCTTCTTGCCGCTCGAATGTACGATTGCCCAAATGCCCCAGCAGATCGAGGTCGTGGGGCGGCGCTACAACTTGTCCTACAAAACGATCCTCGAGCAGCAGGATTTGCGCGGCGTGTTGCTCGTAGTCTCCGACGTGACCGACGAGATGGAGCGCATCAGCCGCGACGCGGACCAGCGTGAGTTGATCGGCGTCTTCGAGCGCATCATGTCCGATCGCTCTGGCTTCATGGAGTTTTTCAAAGAGTGTCAGTCGCTGATCGACGAAATAGCCGCGGGCGGGCTCCACGGGCCGAGCGCGTTGATGCGTGCCATTCACACGGTGAAGGGCAATTGCGCTATCTTCGGAATCAGCTCGGTCGCGGCGGTTGCCCACCGAATCGAGAGCGAGATCATCGACTCAGACACGTTGCCTTCGACCGAACAGTCGGCGGAGCTCGCGCGGGCTTGGGCAGCGTTCTCGGAACGTGTGCGCCGGCTCTCGGGCACGGAGGCGAAGGCGGTGCTGGAGATGAGCTTCGACGAATTGCAGGAGCTGGAGGCTGCCACGCAGGCGCGAGTCCCTTACGCCAAGCTCGCAGAGCTCCTGAATCGCCTGAAATACGAGCGAGGGGTGGTTCGGCTGCGGCGAATTGCCGAGCAAGCCAAGTCGCTCGCGCAGCGCCTCGGCAAGGGGGAGCTCGACGTCGAAATCCAAGCCGACCCGGAGGTCCGTTTCGAACCCGAACGCTGGACGCCGTTCTGGTCGTCATTCGTGCACGTCGTGCGCAACGCGCTGGACCATGGCATCGAGGCACCCGTCGAACGCCTGGCTGCTGGGAAACTAGAGCGCGGCCAACTCAAGCTCGTCACCGAGAGCGACGCCCAAACGTTCACCATCGAAATTAGCGATGACGGGCGCGGCATCGACTGGTCAAGCGTCCGCGAAAAGGCGCGTGAACGCGGCCTTCCCCACGCCGACGAGAAGGAGCTCGTGGACGCTCTGTTCAGCGACGGTCTCAGCACGAGCGAGACGGTGTCTGAAATTTCGGGCCGCGGAGTGGGCATGAGCGCGGTACGCGATGCCGCCCGCAAGCTGGGGGGCGTCGTCACCGTTGCTTCCACCGTTGGCGTCGGCACCACGGTCCGCTTCCGTTTCCCGATCGCGGATGCCCGCCCGCCGAGTCAGAGCTCGCGGACAGGTGGGATTGTGCCACACCTCACACGGCCGCCCTCGCCGAGCGCTACGAAGGCCAAGAGTTCGATCGCCTGACTGCGCGGTCTCGGGGCCTCAAGAGAGAACTGCAGGTTCCGCCGCCGCTGACTCGCTGGACGGAACCGCCGCTGACTCGCCGGACGGAACCGCCGCTGACTCGCTGGACGGAACCGCCGACGACTCGCTGGACCGACCGCGAGCGGGTTCTCGCTCCACCCGGTTCCGGCCGCCCAGCTTTGCTCGATACATCGCTCGGTCTGCGCACTCGATGAATGCTTCCGCGGAGTCCTCGACAGCGAATTCTGCCACGCCGATCGAGACGGTGACCAAGATTTTCTTGCCTGCCGCGCTGATCTCGAGTCCTTGCACAGCGTTCCGAATGCGCTCGGCGGCCAATGCTCCCCCGTCGCCGTCTGTCTGCCTGAACAAAACGACGAACTCTTCACCGCCCCAGCGGGCGGCCATGTCCGGAGTCCGCAACTCGCGGCGCAGCAGAGCGCCGATTGCAGCGAGCACCTGGTCACCTGCCGCATGGCCGTGGCCATCGTTGATGCTCTTGAAATGGTCGACGTCCAGCAGGCACGCGGAAAGCGCGTGCCCGTAGCGTCGCGCGAGCGCGATCTCGACATGTAGAGCCGCGAGCAGCGCGCGTCGATTCGATAAACTCGTGAGCGGATCAGTAGTCGCCAGCCGTTGCGATTCGTCCATCAGTGCGGCCATGCGCAACGGCCCGCCCAGTTCACGTGCGACCAACGCCACGACACTCGTGCTCTCCGGGTCGCTGGCCAGACTCGGCGCGATGGCCAGCCTTCCGAGTTGACCTATCCCGAACGGAATGATGCAGACGATTGGAGCCGCGCCCGGAGCGTCGCTGCGAGCGTCCTCGTCCTCGACGCGCAGCACGCTGAGCGCTTCTGGGACTTGCAGAGCTTCGCGTGCTTCGAGCTCGGCACACCCGACATTTTCGGGATGATGGTGCAAGGCGAACTGACTGGGCGAGCTGGTCACGATGGCCATCCAGCGATAGCTGACTACTTGCGACAAGAACTGCGAAAAGACATCGAACAGGCGCTCGAACGAGCCACAGTTGGCCAACGCCCGTACCTCGGCCGCAATTACGGCATCGAAGAGTGCCATGTCGAGGTGCCGCGCGATCCGCTCCCGGATATCCACGCCGCCGCCACTCAGCTGCATGAAGAAACCATCGTTCGGTTGGGTCGCCGCAGAGGCATTCTCCAAGATTCGAACCAACTCCCCCATGCGTCCCTTGGCGACATACGCCACCGCTCCTGCGCGACCCGCCCAGAACCGACTGCGCGGGTCATCGTGCGGTCCTCGCAGAATCACTGGCATGGCGGCCGTCGCTGGCTCGGCCCGTAGCAGTCGACACAGTTGCACTCCCGAGATGCTCGGCATCCAGAGATCTGCGATCAGCGCGCAAGGAGGCGACGCGAGCGCGGCGTCTGCTCCCAAGGCAGGGTCTGCAAAGGGCTCCACGACGTAGCCTTGCGCGGTCAAGCGCCGCGCGACCATCTCGCGCGAGTCATCCCGCACATCCACGAGAATGACTCGATGTTGACCAGCGTCGGGCATCAGGCGTTTACGGCGAATAGCGGGCTAAGTTGGCAACCCGCCGTGAAAGTGAAACGGCGGTGGCTCAGACAAACTAAAGGGCGATTGACTTATGGAAGGCCCCCACTTCGCCGTCTAGACAAGGGCGGGCCCGAGTTCGAGCGAATCAGCTCGGCAGATAGTCGTGGAAGACCTCGAATGAACAAGAAAGTCTTGATAGTGGACGATTCTGCAACAGTGCGGCAGCAGGTCCGGACCGCGCTGAGCGGCGCCCAGTTCGATGTAATCGAAGCCGTCGATGGTGTGGAAGGAGCCGAGGCGATCGAGCAAGTGGCGGACTTGGCGGCGGTGATCTGTGACGTCAACATGCCGAGGATGGACGGCCTCGAGATGCTCGAGACCGTGCGCAAGAACCCGAGGAGCGCGTTGCTCCCGATCGTCATGCTCACCTCGGAGGGGCAGCACGAGTTAGTGCAGCGTGCCAAGACTGCCGGTGCCAAGGGCTGGATTGTGAAGCCCTTCAAGCCAGAGCTACTGCTCGCGGCAATTCGCAAGCTCACCGCCACGTGAACGCGCGGGACCAAGACGCCGAGGAGCGAAGGAACTTCCGATGACCGCAACCAACAAGCAAATCCTAGACCGGGCGGTCGCCGAGAATTGCCTCAAGCTGTTTGCCGACTATGAGTTGAAGATTCGTGCTCGCGAACCTGGCGACGCAGTGGAGATCGAACGCTTTCTGTTGTGTGGAGTCATTGGCTTCACCTCCAAAAAGATGCGGGGAGTCCTCGCGCTCGCCACGACGAAGGAGCCGCTGGAACTCACGAACCACACTGCGACCACGCACCGAGACTGGATCTGTGAGCTCGCGAACCAATTGCTCGGGCGCGTTAAAAATCAGATGTTGATGCGCGGACTAGAGATTTTGCCGTCGATTCCCATCGCCCTGCGTGGGGACCATCTTTCGCCGGTAATCCAGCAAGGCCTCGTGTCAGAACTGTTTACTGCCCAGCGAGGAGTGGTCTGTGTCTGGGTGGACTGCGAATTCGACGATGACTTCATCCTTCCCGAAGCAGGCGAATGCGCAACGCCGCCAGTGCGGGAGGGTGACCTACTCCTCTTCTAAACTGCTGCTGCGTCCGGCGCCACCGTGCGTATTCTTGTTCACGTGCGCGCCCGCGCGCCTGCGCCGTGCGCGCCGACCCTGCTCGTGGCGCAGAACCGCCCGCGCGCCCGCCGTAGATGCCGTGCCGTCGCGGTGAGTGATTAGCGGCTGCGTCGCGCCGTGAGCTTTTGTACGAGCTGAGGGCCCATGCCTGGGCGACTGAATGGGCAAACGGTGACGCAGATCGCGCAACTCATATTTTCGTTGAAGTAAGGCAGGCACTTGTCGAAATCGACGTACCAGCGCGTGTCTCCTCGAACCAGTTGCTTCTGTGCCGAGATCGCATCAGGCGGACAGGCGTCGGTACAGATCCGGCAGCGGGCGCAGAAGTCATCCGCGCCGAAGCTGTCGAGCTGATCGGCGATCAGGGGCAGATCGGTCAGCACGCAGGCGAGACGGAAATTGGAGCCGAGTTCGCGATGGATGAGCGAGCCATGCTTTCCGAGCTCGCCCAAGCCCGCCGCGATCGCTGCCGGTATGAGCAGGAATGAACCAGCCATTGGTCCGCCGTACGGCGTGGCGTCGTGCCCTTCTTGCCTCAACGCGCTCGCGAGTTGCATCGCGATGCGATTGCCACGTGTATACTGGCGCGTTACCTCGACGAGGGAGCGAGTCGACGGAGCGGTCGCCATTTCTTCGTATCGTTGGCGAACGGCCAAAATGACCATCCAACTCTGCGTGGGCAGCTGGTGACCCTCGAACACGTACTCGGGGCGCATCGCCGTCACTCCGACCGAATCGGCGCCGTATTCTCGCGCCAGGCGTTTTACGGTCGTCGTCCACTGCGTCGCGCTTTGCACACGCGGCTCTGCCGCCAACGGGGCGAGCGGCTCATCGAGTGCGCTCTGTCGTTCAGCGCGCGCGTGTTGGACCGCTGGCTCCACATTGGTACGAGCGTAGAACCAGCGCTGGAGCGGACCGTGTGGAGTCGCGTCCGGCGCGTGCCAGTAGATCGGGGTTGGACGCCGTCGCTGGGCTTCGGAAAGTCCGTTGATCGAGTTGCCGGAGACCTTGGGCCACAGGGCCATCTGTTCTTCGTCCGGTCGGAAGTCGTGAATTGCACGTGGTGACATGCCATCTCGGTGTGGTTGGAAGCGGCAGCTGCGCTAGAATCATACAGAATTTTGCCGCCCAGGGATGCACTCCACAATCGCCAGAAAGTCGAGTCGTCTCTTGCCTGAGCAGTTAGGATCTTGACCGACGGCTGTCCGAATTCGCGTTCGCCGGCGGCAGAGGCAACAGTCGTTGCTGACGGCGCGACGGTCGTTCTCGTCCTGCAGCCGCGTGGTGGGGGCGCGGCTGGCTGAATGCAGAGCTTGGTCGGCGGCCAACCACTGCTGGTAGCGGAATGCAACAGCAAACGCCCCGGCCTCCGCCTTGCGCGTAGTCGGGGGACGCCCAAGAGCAAATGTGCAACGACTCAAGTGGCCTTCGTTCGCCCCTGCATCGGCGGTCAAAATTGCCGTTTACGGCATATTTTGTGGTTTGTTTTGGTTCTTGACTCTGCTGTATCTTCTGGCACACCGTCACTCCGATGCGAACAGGTAGCTACGTGTGGGCGTCTATGGGCCGTCGGCGCCGAATGCCGGTTGGGGCCGCGGCGGCCGCCGTGCCGATCACGATTTCCGGTGGCGCGGTCCCTGCCACGATGATGCCAAACGTCACCTCGGCCACCGACAATCTCAAGGCTGCCACCGCCGCAGTTCCGGTGACCGGTGGCATCTTCATGGCCGCGCTGCATGGCCTCGCTGCCCAGCAAGACCGTAACGACATTCGTTGGCAAGTAGCCTCATCTCGTCCCCGTCCGGCCACTAAGGTTTATCTTCCATGACTAGACTCCTCTCCATCTCAAGTTTCGGACTCGTCTCAATCTCCAGCCTCGGACTAGTGCTCGCACTGGGTGCCTGTGGCTCGGACAAAACCGGCACACCAGGCGCAACCGCCGGAGCGGCTGCAGTCGCCGGCGGACCAAGCGCTGGCGCTGGCGCTCCGGCGAGCAGCGCGGGCAACACTGGCTCGACCGCGGGCGCAGGGCCTGGCGTCGGCGGCGCCGGCAATAGCGCCGGTGCGCCCAGCGGAACCGCTGGCAGTGGCACGGGCGGTGCGCCGGTTGGTACGGCGGGTGGCCCGGGCAGCGCTGGTAGTCCCGCTGCTGCAGGCGCCCCTGGCGCGGCTGGCGCGGCTGGCGCGGCTGGCGCCGCTGGGGCCGCTGGCAGCGGCACGGTTGTGCCGGTGCTCCCTCCGTTAGTTACGTCGACGACGGGCGCGTACTGGAAGACGGACGCCACGCCTACTGATTCGACCGCCACTGCGACCGTCACCGTCAACGACACGGCTGCGGCGCAGAAGTGGGAAGGCATGGGCGCTGCCTTCAACGAGATCGGTTGGAACGTTCTGACCTCGGCCGACATGCAGACCAAAGCCATCGCATTGCTCTTCAGCGCCACGGATGGTGCGAACTTCGCCTGGGGTCGTATCCCGATCGGCGCGAGCGACTACGCCACGAGCCGTTACACGCCCGAGGACCCTGCAGGGGCTGACCCGGCGCCGGATAGCACCGAGTCCAATCGGCCCGCTGCTGACACCGCGCTCGCCAAGTTCTCGCTCGATCGCGATAAAATGAAGCTGATCCCGTACATCAAGGCCGCTCAGGGGGTTAAGAAGGACCTGCGCTTCTGGGCCAGTCCGTGGACGCCACCGGTCTGGATGAAGACTAGCTACATGAAGGTCAGCGGCGTCGATCGCACCGGTTCAAGCGCGAAGAAGCCGTCATATTACGACGGCGGCAGCATGAAAAGCGACGCCGCGACTTTGACGGCCTACGCCCAGTACTACACGAAGTTCGTGCAAGGCTTTAAGGACGAGGGGATCAACATCGAAATCGTGTCCCCGCAAAACGAGCCCGGCTACGATCAAAACTATCCCTCGTGTTTGTGGGACAAGGCAACCTACGCGACCTTCATCGGCAAGTATCTCGGGCCGGCCATGATGCCCCTCGGCGTCAAGATCATGCTGGGCACCCTGTCGAACGAGAGCGCCGGAAAGGATGCCGACAACGCGGCGGCGGCGCTTGCTGATGCCACCGCGAAGAGCTTCCTCTCGGTGATCGGCGCGCAGTGGGGCATGCTCGATCAGAGCAAGCTTTCACCGCTCAACTCCAGCCTGCCGGTCTGGGCTACCGAGCACAAGTGCGGCAACTACCCGTGGAATCCCTCGGGCTATCCCGCGTACAACAGCGCGCAAGCACCGAATGACCAGGCCTATGGCGTGGAGAGTTGGGGCTACATCCGAGACGCGATCAAGAGCGTCAAGGTCACGTCGTATAACGCCTGGAACGCGGTCCTCGACAAGTCCGGCTTGGGTATCGACACCACGCGTGACTGGAAGCAGGACGCGCTCTTGGTTGCGAACGGCGGCACGGTAGCCCCAACCCCGGCCTACTACGTATTTCGCCACATCTCGCAGTACGTGACTCCCGGAGCTACGGTGGTGGGTGCGACGGGCGGCGACGCGATCGCCTTCAAGAACCCGGATGGCAGCCTAGTGGCCGTCATGTTCAATAGCGGCGCGGCTGTCCCCGCCTACGTCGTCTCGATCGGCGGCAAGAAGCTTCAGTTTGCCATGCCTGCCAACGGCTGGGCGACGCTGAAGGTCAAGCCGTAACTCGTAACTCGTAACTCGTAACTCGTAACTCGTAACTCGTAACCCGGATAGCCGCGCAGGTCTCGCACGAGGCGAGCCTGCGCGTGTCCGGGTCGCGATAGTGCGGAGGTTGCAGTTGCGGCCGATCCTCCGCCCAGGGGCTCCGCCTCAGCCTTGATCCATGGAAGAGGGCGCGCGCGAGCGCGGCCCCCGAAGAGGGTTGGGGCTCGGGAGCGGGAGGGGGCCCGGAAGG
>Ga0302323_100000118_pt1 | contig 56087 bp, 43 predicted proteins | sample Fen_T0_3_FD_201950 | JGI IMG/M metagenome (GOLD analysis project Ga0302323, IMG submission 201950) | Peat permafrost microbial communities from Stordalen Mire near Abisko, Sweden - Fen_T0_3 | ecosystem: Environmental > Terrestrial > Soil > Wetlands > Permafrost | place: Sweden: Abisko...
GATGATTCGCACGCTGCTGGAGGAGGTTTCGCAATTCGTCAATCAGGTTTATCTGGTCGACGTTTGCGCGGTGGCGGCAATGTATCCGGAGTGGTTCAAGATCGGCAGTGGAGTGACGAACTATCTGGCCGTGCCCGACCTGCCACTCGACAGCAGTGCGGGCGCCTACGATCTTCCCGGCGGCGTAATTATGCGCGGCGATATCGGCGGCGTGCAGACGTTCAAAACTGCATCCGATGCGGCGTTTCGCGAGGCCGTCACCGAAGACGTGACGCATGCCTACTACGAAGGCGATAAGCCGCTGCATCCGTGGGTTGGAGAGACTTCGCCGCAATTCACCGAATGGGATGGGGACAAGAAGTATTCTTGGGTCAAATCTCCTCGTTACAAGGGCCAACCGATGCAGGTCGGACCGCTCGCGCAAGTCCTGGTTGGATACGCGCAGGGACATCCACTGACGAAGAAATATGCGAATCTGGCCCTGGGCCAGGTTTCATCAATCGGGAAAATAAGTGCCACTCCGGCGATGCTGCACTCGACCCTCGGTCGTCATGCCGCCCGCGCGATCCGCGCCGCCATGCTTGCTGAACTTGCTCAGAAGCACCTGCAACTTCTAACGGACAATATTGCGAAGGGCGATTTGACGGTGCACAACGAACCAGTATTTCCGTGGAGCGAGGTTCAAGGCGTGGGAACGCACGAAGCTCCGCGCGGAACATTGTCGCACTGGATCGTCATCAAAGACGGCAAGATCAAGAACTATCAGGCTGTCGTGCCATCCACCTGGAACGCCAGTCCGCGAGACCAGTCGGGCACACATGGACCTTACGAGGCTTCGCTACTACACACACCGCTCGCGCGACCCGAAGAGCCTCTCGAAGTGCTCAGGACCGTGCATTCCTTTGATCCTTGCATGGCTTGCGCATGTCACGCATTCGATCCGTCCGGGCGGCAGATTGCCCGCGTGAACATACTGTGAGCAGGAAAGTCACCATCGGCGGAATCGGTAGCGTGTTGCTCGGCGACGACGGCGTCGGACCTTATGTCATCGGCGTGCTCGAGTCCAGCTACCGGTTCGATGACTGTGTCACCGTCGCCGACCTCGGCACACCTGGCCTTGATCTAGTCGCGCACCTTTCCGGCATCGAGGTTCTGATTCTGGTGGACTCGGTCCTCAATCAAGCCGAGCCCGGGACGGTCACACTCTACCGCCGACCTGACATCATGCAGCACGGTCCAGCTCCCCGCATGGATCCACATTCTCCGGCGCTCTCCGAATCGTTGCTGATTGCAGAACTCGCCGGCGAGGGACCGAAGGAAATCCTACTGATCGGCATCACCGGCGAGCAATATGAAGTTGGGGCAGAACTGAGCGAGTCCGTGAGTCGTGCCGCAGATCGCGCAGTAAAAGAGGTGCTGACCGAACTTGATCGGCTCAGTATTTCGTATTCGAAGTTGCGCACGGATCAGTTCACTGCGTGGTGGAAGCCAATTGCGAGCGCGCTTCCGATGGGCAGAGCGATAGAACCTTAGCGGCCTTGAGCGGCTGCCATCGCGGACAACTGTTCTTTGCCTGTGCGGCGCGAGCGCACTTCCCGTTCGGCAATCAACCAATCGTGATTCGGATCTCCCGCTGCGCCGTTCCGTTGCAAAAACAGCTCATAAGCGCGGCGACGAATTTCTTCATCCAGGTTCATGGTGGCTTTCTTCGCGGGCGTCTGCGCTGCCGGTGCTTTCTTAGGCACTTCTACCGGAGCTAGCGCCTTCACTGCTTCGACGGCAAGCGGTTGAGAAGTTGCTGCGGCTTTCTTTTTACGAGGGGTCCCAGTTCCAGTGGTAGTTTTGCGAGCCATCAAATACTCCTTACAAATAGTCAGTTGCAACAACGGTTTAACGAATTCGAGCAATAACATAACGCTTGCCCGTCGTAGTCACGAATATTATTCGTGAACGACCTCTGTCTTTAATATAGCGCGGATTGTCGTGAAAAATTGTGGAATCGAATATCGAAAATACCGCACTTATGTATCAAGATGAGTCATTGATTCCTTAGACTTTACGAAGTGTTTTCGCTCCCACAGTACTGAGGTAACTTGTCGAAGTGACGGCTGCGCCTGCACGATATGTGATAAGAGCGCAAAGGTCATCAATGTCATCCAACGGAAGCTTCGGTGCCGGCACTAAAGTCGCGAAAGCGGAGATGGGCGATCTCGAACGGATGCTTTCCGAAGCGCCAAGTTCAGAAACTGTCTGCCTGAAGCTGGCGAAGATTCTTCACGTGCGTCGAGGCGAAGTCGCTTTGATGCGTCTGGAAAAAAACAGTCTTCGCTTTGTGTTTCCAGTTGAGTTGCGTTCGGCCGGTGTGTTGCCCCTGAGCGGGTCGGCGGTTGCGGCGAGGACTGCAGCCACACGGACGCCGCTTCTATCGAATTCATTTATGCGGGTTAAGCACGTGAGTCTATTCGAGGCGGTTCGAGTCGCTGCCGAAGACGATGACAAGCGCATGGAGCAGATGCCGATCCAGAAGATCATGTCAGTGCCCATGGTGAATCCCGATGGAAAAGTCGTGGGTGTTGTGCAGGTCTCGCGTAAGGGCCCTGACCCTTCTTTGTCGGGTTCGGATTTCACCGGAGAGGACTTGAAGCAACTGGAGAAGGCAGCAGCAATCCTTGCCCGCATGCCCTTCATGGCAGAAGGCGCCGAGATGTAGTCCCGCGGTCGCGTGTCTTGCACACGGCCTGCTTCTTGCTCATATCACCTGTCCCGCACAATACCCGGATGCCCAAGCCCACTGAAAGTTAAAGCCGCCGAGTTGTCCTGTTACGTCCACCACTTCACCCACAAAAAATAGGCCAGACACCTTTTTCGACTCCATCGTTTGCGCCGAAAGTTCGCTGGTATCCACGCCGCCCGCGGTGACTTCTGCTTTTCCGTATCCTTCTGTCCCTTCCGGATACACTTCCCAGGCATGGAGTTGTCGCTCGGCCTCTGCCAATGCGTGGTCAGATGCGCCAGTTGGCGGATAGACTTCGATCCATCGGTCGGCCAGACGACGCGAAAACACTTCCCGCAGAGTCGTCTTCCAACTCGATTCATCGCGCCGGCCGCGAGTCTTCAATTGTTCAACCAAATTAGAGCCAGGCGCGAGGTCCAACCGCACGCATTCGCCGCTTTGCCAGTAGGACGAGATCTGGAGGATGGCGGGCCCGCTCAGGCCTCGATGCGTGAAGAGCATCTTCTCGCGAAATGAGTGCTTCGCATTCCGGGTTGAAGCGATCACATCCACTGACACTCCAGCCAAATCGCACCATCGCCGCCGGTCTTTTTCATGAAATACGAAAGGCACTAGTGCGGGGCGGGTTGGCTGAATCGCGAGCCCGAATTGCCGGGCAAGATCGTAACCGAATGAAGTCGCGCCGATTTTGGAAATGGACAATCCACCGGCAGCCACGACCAAATTCTTGGCTGTTACAGTTGATTCGCCGAGGTCAACTTCAAATCGCTCCTGCTTTTGCAGGGCGCCGCCGACCTTCGCATTGAGATGGATCTCAACGCCCGCGTCCCGGCATTCGGTCTCGAGCATCGTGACGATGTCATTTGCCGAACGATCACAAAACATCTGTCCGAGCTTCTTTTCGTGGTACGGAATGCCGTGCTTCTCAACCAGTCGCACGAATGCTTCCGGTTGGTAACGCGCGAGCGCCGACTTTGCAAAGTGCGGGTTGGAGGAAATGAAATTGTCTGCCCCGGTGCGCAGGTTGGTGAAATTGCAACGTCCGCCACCGGAGATCAGGATCTTCTTGCCAACGCGATCAGCATGTTCCAGAACCAAAACCCGTCGTTTGCGTTTGCCGGCTTCAATCGCACACATCAGGCCGGCTGCGCCGGCACCAATGACGACCGCGTCGTACTTATGGTTGTTTCGACTCGAATCCACGCGGTATCGAGCTTAGCAGGGGAGCCCGGATCTCGCATGAAAGCGCCTCTCGCTCTCCGACGACTCTTGAAAGAGAGAGTGTTCAAAAGCTGGGTGCTGTCGATACTAGTCGTCGTGCTAGCGACAGAAACTCGTCATTCACGGTGTGAAAAGAGCGGTAAGCTAGATGTTTCATGCCAAACAGTACGGCACTTCTCATCAAAGTTCGCGGAGTGGTGCAGGGGGTTGGCTTCCGTCCATTCGTTTTTCGCCTTGCCGGCGAACTGAAGCTTTGTGGATGGGTGCTCAATGGTGAGGAAGGCGTTGAGATTCACGTCGAGGGTTCCGCAAGTGCACTTGACCAATTTGAGCGACGGCTAAAAGCGGAAGCTCCACTAGCGTCCCGGATTGCATCGATTGAGGTTTGCCCCACAGATTCGCTCGGAATTCGCGAATTTCGCATCAAGGATAGCGAGCGCAAAGACCGCCCCACAGTGCGTATCTCACCCGATCTTCCTGTGTGCGACGAGTGCCTGCGCGAGCTCGCCGATGCCGGCGATCGCCGTCACAGCTATCCCTATATCAACTGCACCAACTGTGGCCCGCGGTACTCCGTAATTCTCGCCCTGCCGTATGACCGTCCCAATACGACGATGAAGGCTTGGCCCTTTGACGAATATTGCGATCGGGAATACCACGATCCCGCGAACCGGCGATTTCATGCGCAACCTGTCGCGTGTCCAGTGTGTGGCCCGCACTACTATTTGCGCATCGGAGCGGAAACAATTCGAGGCGACGAAGGTGTCATTCGGCAGGCGGTTGAGTTACTCAATTCCGGTAAGATCGTCGCGGTCAAAGGCCTCGGCGGATATCATCTTGCCTGCGACGCGCGGAACTCAGAGGCGGTGGGCACGATGCGGGTAAGAAAGTTCCGCAAGGAAAAGCCGTTCGCGGTAATGGTGGAACATGTCGAGGATGCGACAGAGTTGGTGACGCTATCGGCCGCGTCCGAAGATCTACTCACTTCGATGGCCAGGCCAATCGTTCTCGCTCCCGCCAAAGCCGAACTCGCCGGGGTTGCGCCGGATAACCGCGAACTTGGAGTCATGCTGCCCTATACGCCGCTGCAGCATCTGCTGTTCGCCGCAGGTGCGCCACGAGTTCTAGTAATGACCAGTGCCAATCGCTCCAGCGAGCCGATCGCCTATGAGGACGACGATGCGTTTGAGCGGCTTGCAGGTATTGCAGATGCATTCCTAGTCGGTGAGCGTCCGATCGCGCGACGTGTAGATGATTCCGTGGCGCGCGTGGGAGCGTTTGGCCCATCGATCCTGCGACGTTCGCGAGGGTACGCGCCGGGTGCGGTAGTGAGCTTTCCGGTGTCTGCTCAAACTGCGCGGCCGATTCTTGCTTTGGGGGCAGACCTCAAGAACACCGTGACACTTGTCGTCCAAGGTCAAGCCTTCGTCAGTCAGCACATTGGAGACCTCGATCACTACGAAGCCTTCCGCGCTTTCGAGGAAACGATCCGGGACCTGATGACAATGTACGAACTGCGCTGGCAAGATGTGCTCTTAGTGCACGACGCTCATCCCGAATACCGCTCCAGCCGGCACGCCTTGCGCCTGCAACCGGGAAAGAGGCAGGCCGTGCAGCATCACCGCGCTCATATCGCATCTGTATTGGCGGAACGGGGAGCGTGGAAGAAGCGTGTGCTCGGAGTTAGTTTTGACGGTACTGGGTTCGGTGACGACGGCAGCATTTGGGGCGGGGAAATTCTTATCGGAAGTTTGCCGAGCGGGTTCGAGCGTATTGCGCACCTCCGCCCCGCCGTTTTGCCCGGGGGCGATGCCGCGGCGCAACATCCAGTACAGGCGTCTGCTGGTTTTCTAGTTCAGATCGAAGGCCTACCCAGTTTGAGCGAACCCCCATTTTCGTTTCCGGAGCGCTATGGGGTCGCACTGCAATTGGTTCACAAGAACGTGAGAGCGTTTCCAACGACATCAGTTGGTCGCCTCTTCGACGCCGCGGCCGCGCTTCTCGGCTTCACAAAAGAGATTACTTTCGAAGGCCAGGCCGCGATGTGGTTGGAGCACATCGCTCGGGATGCGAAGACGACCGATTGCTACCCGTTTCCTATTGCCAATGGCGAGCTGGATTTTCGGCCGCTTCTACAATCGGTGGTGGAGGATCGAGTGCGAGGGCGCGCGCGGGTGGAGATCGCTCGTGCCTTTCAGCGAGCCATCGCGCAGGGTCTCGCGGTTGCGGTTCGAGAACTTGCGCACACTCGAGCGCTAGACACCGTGGTCTGCTCGGGCGGTGTTTTCCAGAACGAGATGCTGCTCGAAGACCTCAAAGAACAGTTCAGAGAGACGAGTCTCCAGATCTGGACGAATCAGTCGGTCCCGGCCAACGATGGCGGTATCAGCCTGGGTCAGGCTGCCCTGGCGGCGCTCCACCACACACATGACTGATGGCTGCAGATCACTTCTGATCTGGCTGTTGCCCGTAAAAATTCAGGGAGTGCAAGAACGTCACGATCTGCCAGCGCTGGGGTTCGGGCAGCTTCGACCACACTGGCATGCCTTGTCGCACAAAACCGTTGGTCATAACCCAGAAGAGCGTCCCCGGCGAAGCTTGCTGCACTTCACCTTGCAGCAGACTGGGCCCGCGTCTAGTCCCGCCAGCTTTCTCCCCGTGGCACTGGGCACAGTGCCTGGCAAAGAGTTTTCCACCGGCGACTATTTCCTGGAGATTGCCTTCGAATGGATTCATCCGAGAACGCGCCGAATTTGGAACGCGCGCGAACGCCGCGAGCGCAACGTCATCACGCTCCGGAATCGGAGTCCGTGTCGTTTGCGCCGGCAAGAAGGTGGCGGCGCAGATGCCCACCGCCGCGCCCACCCAGACGGAACGGGCCAGGGCCCGGTACATAGAGCGAAGTTGTGTCGTTATCGCTTTCACGGCCGGCCTCCCAGGAGATGCCGCACTGTTTCTCCGAAGCCCGAGAATTCTCGTGAAACTCCCCAGCGCAGCAGTAGCCGATGACTGTTGGGGTTCAATCCAAACCCGCTCGACAGGCGAAACGTCCAATCGGACGGCAAGTTCCAGGCGATCGCAGGGGCCAGGTATTGCGAAATATCGTGAAGCCCCGGACTCTCCACATCGCCTAAACCTCCGTACATCTCGATTCCGGCAATGAAGTTCTCGGCGCAGAAATAGCAGCGACGCGGGGATGCTTTCAGTCCCAGCGGACGGCTGACGCCCACGGCATACGCGAACTCCCATGGTTCGCTGGGCAACAGGTTCTTGGTGAAGATCGGGTTGACCGCAACATTCCAGCCTTTGAAAGTGCTGGAGAGCAGCAGCTTAAGTTCAAGTTCGTGCTTGTGCTCCTGTCGCGATTCCGAGTTTGGACTCAGAAAATCTGCCTCGGTGTCATGTCCTTCGACTTCCTTGAGAATTTTGTCGGCGCCGCTGATTTGTTCGTATTCAACGTAGAGGATCGGATTCACAAGATGTTCCCGCTGCAGAAGGCGGAACCGGTTTTCCACGCGAAAGCCAGTGAATACCGAGCTGTCGCCGAACGTGGTCTGTCCGTCGAGATAGAGGCCCGTTGTCCACCACGCCGTAGTGCCGTATTCCATTTCCGCCCAGTAGGCGTGGAAATTGTGGCCGCCTCGTTGTGTGCCTAGCGTGGAGAAATATTCGACCTCAAGGTTGCCCGGTTCTTCCAGGTAGTGGTCGTAGGTCACGATGTAAGGACTTTCTTGCGCAAAGGACCTTGTACCCCACAAGAGTAGAGACAGAACTAGCAGAACTCCAGGGGAGAATCGGAACACGGGCCGCGCCGGAGGATTATGGAATATAGGCATGATAAAGTTCTCGTGCAATTTCCAGTTGCGACTGATTCGCAACTGAAAGTACAATATCAAGCGTATGGTCGCCAGAACAGCGCTGTCAAGACTAGCAGGAAGTTCCCGTTGCACCCTTGTTGCGACTACTTGCGACCGGAGTTCGGTGTCTTAATGCCCTTGCCGCAAACAGAAATTCCTGGCCGACTCCAGATGCAGCTCGCCGGCCGCGGAATCCGTATGACGGAGCAGCGCCGCGCGATTCTTCGGGTCATCGAGACGGCCAAGAAACACCTCGACGCCAGTCAGATATTGCGCAAGGCGCGCATTCTGGACGAATCAGTGGACCGCAGTACCGTCTATCGCACCCTTGACCTGCTAAAACGTCATGGATTGATCGATGAACTCGACTTGATGCACTTGAACGGGGATGGACACTACTATGAGCGCAAAGCGGCGCGCGACCACATCCACATGGCGTGCCTGCGCTGCGGGAAAATCTCTGAATTTGTCAGTGAAACTTTCGAAACTCTGAAGCGGCAGCTTGAAGGAGACTGCCAGTTCCACATTGTCGTGTCGCGGCTCGAGGTTGGGGGATACTGTTCCGACTGTCGCCGCTGAAGTTTGCTCACCAGCGACAACTTGGACGGACGGTAGAACGCGAGCGATATCGTCTAACCCAAAAGCGCAGGCGAGGCCCCCAATCCGAACGGGAGCGCGATCGGATGCGCGTACACCGATTGACCATTCAGGTGCGCGAACGAGCTGAACCTTGTCGAGTTAGCGTGGGATTACAGGGCAGGGGCGCCTCGAGTCGATTCGGTCCGAGCCTATCCTCTTTTCATGAAAACGCGTACCGCCAGGTAGATCACTACGATAATTACTACAACCTCGACCACCGTCTTAACTGTCATTTCGTAGCCTCCCAAACGCACCCGATTGTCTCACCGATTCCTCACTTCGAACGGCATCTGCTAGAGCCATATCGCTGAGGTCGGTCTTGGTTGTCCGCTTTTCTGTGCCGCCTGTATAACTCCGCGAGTACCGCCACGCCTACAGATCACTTTTGCAGGAAATCAATCCAGGCTCTGCTTTTTCCGTAGTCAACGTTAATTTCGCAACGCTTGGGACCGATGTGGCCAAAGAATACCTTGAGTTGCGCTTCGGGTTTGCTCAGTTCTCCGGTCTGCATGGTCGCACGCACCAGGTCCTGGTTCTGGTCGTACTTGCTGTCGATCGTCACGTTGCGACTCACGATCAACGTCCAATCTTTCTTGCTCGGGAGCAAGTACATGGTGTACGCACCCGCGGGAACGAGAGTATTGCCGAGTGTGAGATCAGTCTCCGCGAACAATGTCATGGCCAAGCCACCCGGAGCCCAAACCTTGCCCGGGACTGCTTCTTCACTGCGAGCGGCAGCCGCCGGTTTATAGCGAGTGCTCATTTGCTTACCATCGTCGAAAGTGCACACGGCCGAGCCGGTGAGCGAATCTGCAGCCGTCTGTTGTGCAACGCCTGTTCGCGCGAGAATCGCCAGGACTGGAAACACGAAGCATACGACCCAAAATACGTGTGTGTGGAGATGCCAATCGCCGGCCCTTCTGACCTGTAGTACGGTCCTCATCATCAAACCTCCTGCGGCAATCAGGCAGCAGACCTCAGCTTCAATCCCTAGCCTGCAGTCCCGTGTAGATATTAGGCACGTTTCGCCGCGATTTTGCAGTGATATTGGACCACTTCGCCCCAGATTGCTAGGCACCCGTTACGGGCTGGCAAGGGTCATTTTCCCTGCTTCAGCAGACAATCGCGGGAAGTGCAACCCTAGCAGAGAGGTAAAGCTTGGTGAGTTGGTAGCGCTAACGGGAATCGAACCCGTGTTTGAAGATTGAGAATCTTGCTACGTAGCTATTGCCGTCAATGAGTTAGAGCCTGTTGTCACCATTCTGTGTACCGCCTTGTGTACCACGGAAACGAAAAACCAGCTATTGAACGGCATCGCTCGCATCTGGGAACGCGGCGGCAATTCCCTCCGCGACGTTGCGTATCTGGTATTCCACGAACTTACCGAACCCTGCTGCAACGTGGGTCTCAGTTACATGGATGTAGTAGCGGGCAGCGACAGCAGGCGAGCTATGCCCCATCAATCGGGCGAGAGAGAAACGATCCATGCCGGATTGTGCGGCCCGTGTCCCGAACGTGTGACGCCAGCAATAGAACTCGAACGACTCTAGCTTGGCATTCTCGACTGCATCCTCATGGGGGTGCTGAAGCGAAATGATGTGGCCCGAATTGCCAGCGCCCGAAAACACGAATGCCGATTTCTTCGGTAGCGTCTCTGCCTCCTTCTTGCGCCGCTGTAGAACGTCAGCCGCACGCGGAGTGAGTGGAAGGCTACGCTGTGCGCTTACCGTCTTGCCCTGTCGAACGTGAATCACGCCATGCGGAGACTCGGGGCGCACCGTTAGGTCAACATCGGACCACAGCAAAGGAAACAATTCGCTGTTCGGGCGCATCCCGGTATCGACCGCGAGAATCGTAGCATCGCGGAGATTGCCGGAAGCTTTCGCTAAGTACAGCGCCTCTTCTCTGAAACTCAGAACGCGAGTGCGTCCTTGCGGTTGGGGCAGTTCGTGAACTGCCGGCGCGTGCTCCAATCTTCCCCACTCTACGGCGAGATGCAGAATGCGTCGCAACGTGCGGAGATCGCCGTTAACGGTCACCACGGAGTTTTTTGCTAAGTCTTGTCGGTGACGGGCATAGCGGCCCGCCAGATCGCCTGTAATCGCATTCAGCGGGGCATCTGCGATGGCCGCGAATGCGAGAAGCCTCTCAAGGCAGCCTTCGTAGAACGTCACGGTTCCGGGCTTCGTGTGGGTTTTCGCATATTGAAGGAATTCCTTTGCGAACGCCCGGAAGATCGGCGGCGCGCTGGTTGTCGGTTGCGGCCAGGGGTCGCGTGGATGAATCTGCCCAAGGCGCAATGCGCGACGATGTTCATCCTCAGCATCCTTGGCATCGTCCCTGTTCTTGGCCCTAGCGGATTTCACAATGCGGAAGCTCTCTTTCGTGCCGTCCGCGCTCCTGATCGTCCATCGGAAGTTGTACCAGTACGCTTTCCCTCGTTTGTAAATCACTCAGCCCTCCCTTTTGTTTGCGGTTTTGGACTTCGGTTTGTTCGTGCTCCCCTTCGGCCTTCCGCCCAGCTTGCCGTTCTCGCGGGATGATCTCGCTTTCCTTTTGCTGATGGCGCTTCCACGGCACGCGGGGCAGTAGCACACTAGTTCGACATTGTGAATCGGACACTTCATGCAGGCACAATAACCTAACACGATGGATTATGCAAAAAGAATTGTCGCGGGATGTCGAATATGCAGACAGGGCCGCGATGCGGCCCTGCCTTGTGTTGCTGTTTGACATTCCGCCGGAAGAGAAGCTCCGCCGGAATCTTGTTATGCAGACCTTGGTACGTTGGTACGCTGGTTCTTGGTACACAGATACAGGTACACAGGTTCTAAGGTACAAAGGCCCGCATGAATTCGATCACGGTCCCCAGACTTTCAGCACGTCTCGCACTACGCTGTAGCGCAATGGTTCCGGCAAATCCTTTTCGCGTGCATCTTTGGTGACTGTTTCTACGGCGACTAAGCAGAATTTGCCGACAAACACATCGAAGGCCATTACCTGTCCGCGCTTCGGAACTTCGCCATTGAATAGAGTCCATAGCCTGTAATAGTCGGTGCACGGACAGCGCTTCTCACCTCTTCCTTGACCCATGTTCACGAACCGAGAGACTCGTAGGTCTGGTTCGCACGTCAATTGGAAGTCGAGTCGGAGGGATGTGCGCTTCCAGCGTCGGATGTGGCATAGCTCATACCGGAAGCAACAGACTTCGTATCTGCCCGGCTCTATCAGCGCACGCGGGTCACTCGCGCAGATCGGTGGCGACGCGGCGCTACCGCTCGCATTGCCCCCGGCTGTGACTAGATGCACTCGCGCTACGGGTTTTCGCCCGTCTGGTTTTGAGTCCGTGGAACTACGAATTACACTTGCTTTCATCTGTTGCTCCCGCGTCGCTTGGCGCTGTTATGCAAACGAAGATTTGTCTGTGGAGTAACAGCTTCGGCGGGATAGAATCGAGCCACGGAATTCAGGCTTTGGCGCTAACCGCGTCGAGCTGGTTAAGGGGGCCGCTTGAGAGATCGTCACTCTCGCGCGGCCCGTCTTGTTCTATGCCACTTCTGCCGGAGTCGGTTCGCTGAGTCTCGCTTCAATCCAGAAATCCAGATCGGCGCGACGATAGCGAATCAGTTTTTCCCCGGCACGAAAAAAGCGTGGGCCTCTGCCCTCTGAACGCCACAGCCGCAACACGGCTCCACTAACGCCCAGATACTTTCCAGCCTCGCGTTCGCTGTAGGTGTGCTGTTGCTCGATCATGCCCTATGTCCTCCTGAGGCGCATGATCGCTGCAATTCACTCTCACTGCAACGTGGATAATCGAAGCATCAATTTTCCACGTCCTAAGAGGCTCACCCTCGCGGATTTTTTCGGCGGGTCTTAAGGTAGGATTCAATCGCTGCTAGGCTGTGGTTTTTGCCTTCGGATTGTAACTTCTGCTGGATTTCTCGACTCGTTTTGCCCTCAGCACGGAGTTTGCCCACGCGCTCGGCTAGTTCTGTTTCCGGTTTCCGGCCAGGTCTGCTAGCAGGCAAGTCAGAGAGAGCCATTTGCTTCCGTTTGTTGCGGTATTCACGCCAGAGCGAGGGGATCAGTCGCAGCAGAGCCTCGTATTGTTCTCTGAGGGCGATGTCCTCGTCGAGATTGTCACTCCAAGTTGCCAGTTGTTCTTTCGCCAACGCTCGCTGTTCAGGGGAAGCATTGCTAATCCAATCTGGATCGAAGGGAGCTTCGTATTTCAGCCACTTTCTTCGCCACTGGGGTAGGCTGTCCAGAAAGGCTTGCAACTGCTGTTCAGGCGCGCACACGAGCCACCTCCCGGATGTGGCATCTCCCGGTTATCCGAATGGAAGGCGGAGCCGGGAAGCCCCGCTTTCTCACACGCCGATGGCCAAATCAGCGGCTATCCGAATTTCATGTTACTGACAAACGCTAGAAACTAGCCAGTCAGAGAACTGCATCCCTGCTCCGATCTTCTGGGAGCTCTGATTCAAGGTCAGCCGGCCGTAAGCTGTGCCCTGTTGGTCCACGATCACGGGCGGGTTGGTTGCAAACTGGTTGCAGACGCTATAAGGCGAAGAGGCTGACCCGAATTGCGTGGAACGATTCCATATGCTCTCAGGGCGATAGGGGCTCCCGTACTGCCCAAATTCATTGAGGACCGAGTCAGGCGCAGTCTCTTCGCAGCTCAGGCATCCCAGATATGTGCGATGGTCTGGCCCGCCGAAGATCATCAGCTTGTGTTCTTGAGTCCCACCAAAACCTTGAGCGATTCCCTCAGACCAATCGGGATGGGTCGCTGCAGCGTAGAGGAGAAGCCCGACCACGGCTGTGGCAGCGATGGCGGTGCCGTAGTGGTGCTTCGTCTTGGCTTTAGTGAGAACGTTGAAGTTGGGAGGTGGCACCTGATTGGATTCCGCCAACCTCAAGAGGTCCGGCAGCCCCTTTTCAGATCCATGAACTAAGACGTAGATCTCCTTCACCGAGCTTTTGAACCGTTCCCGCGCTGCTGGGGGAGCTAAGCTGGCTGCACGAGCGTAATAGAAGATTCCGCTGTTAGAATCAGGCGCCGGTAGAAAGAACTTGGTGGTTGCCAACCAGAGATAAGCTAGTGAGTCTTGAGGGTTGAGCTTGCTGGCTGTTTCCAGCTTCGCGTTCGCCAACGCATAATCGTTGCGCATGTAGGCTATAAATCCAGCGGTTCTGTCAAAGACGCTGTCCTCGTATCGGCGCTTCTTCTGAAACGCATCTTCGGGCACGTTCGGCGGTCTTTCCTGCATCCCCGCAGCGGCTGAACCGCATTCGGTCCACCTTGCAAGGTCGGCGAGTTTGCGGTCCTTCTGTGGGTCATCGGTTCCAACGTAGGCTGATAGGACGGAATCCAGCGTTACGAATCCGGCGGTTCTTGTGAGTGGTTCACCTTCTGGAGATACCACCAACATTTCGCTAACTTGCAACTGCCCGGTCACGTCTTTAAGTTCGACATAAGACACCCACTCAGCAAAGAGGGCTGGCTCGCGGTAATCTGAGTCGGGATACTTTTCCAGGAACTTCGACAAGAGCTCAGCATTTTTTTGGGGGTCGGTGGCCTTGATGCCTGTCCAAAACTCATCCTGCTCAGCCTCGCCATGCTTCCATGCCCGCTTACTGGCGTCACGCAGTTGTGATATCACGGGACAAGAATCGAGTTTTAGTTGAGGCCACGGCGGAGGGGCAGTTTGGGCCAGTGACGGCATAGGCAAAACAACTGCGATACCCACCAGAACTAGATAGCGCATCTCACGCGTCCAATGCCTTGATCTTTCAAATCCAGCTGAGGTTGGTGTATCCAACTCGCCACCCCTTCCCCTCTGCGGCGTCGCGTTTAAGGGCCGTTCGGTTTTCCGTGATTCGCATACGACCCTCATCTCCGGGGATGCGACCCTGCGAGCGCATCGCAGCATGGGCGTGCCGTGCACCCTTGATCCGACGCATACGACTGCCCTCAGATCCATCGGCCATGCGGTCCCTGATGGCACCATGTCGCCCGCGTTTCTCAACTGGCCATAGCATGGTCGGATTATAGCGACCTGTCTCTTCCCGGCAAATAGAACGGAAGCCGCTTGGGAAGCCAACCAGAGTCGTGTATCCGGCGCCGTGGCCATACTCGAACGGGGCATCTCCCCGAGAGAGCGACGGGGGCTTGTCTTCGCATGACAGGGTTCCCGCGATGGGCGCGAACTGCAAATTTGCAGTGCACACTCCCTGTGTACCATTTTGTGTACCACGATTGACGCCAAGCACCGTGAGGAACGGTCAGAAGGTTGTGCGGCGAAAACAAAACCCGCTGATTTAGCGGGCTTTAGCGGATGATAGTTGGTAGCGCTAACGGGAATCGAACCCGTGTTTGAAGATTGAGAATCTTCCGTCCTAACCCCTAGACGATAGCGCCACTCGTGTCTGGGCGACGTGCTCTACGCGCGTGGCAGACATTGATTATAGCAAACTGGCGTGAGTCAAAAACGATGCTGGCAGGGCGCCTGCATGGCTACGAATAGGCGATCTTTTTCGCAGTATGGCGCAAGGACCGGCCCTCGGCAAGCCCGTAGATCTCTTCCGCCAGATTCTTGGCATGATCGCCGATGCGCTCCAGCGCTTGGGCGGCCAGCAGGATATCAAAATTCTGCGCGCCAGTCTGCTCGCGCGAATTACCGGGAGAGGCCAAGTGCCGCTGAAACAGGGCGTGGCAGATGTGGTCCACTTCCGGGTCGGAGCGCAGGACTTTCTGCGCATATTCTGGGTTGCGCGTAAGGAATCCCTGGTGCACTTGCTCCAACATTTCACAAAGCAAGGACGCCATCTCGACCAATTGACGCGAGTCCGCAGCTGGCAACTTCTCGCGCCGCGGTTGGAGTTGCATCACGGCGCTGTAGGCAAGGTCGCCGATTCGTTCAAGGTCAATGATGAACCTGAGGCAAGCCAGTAGTTCGCGCGCCTTGGCTTCGCCGACTCGTGTGATGGCTCCGGGAAGTTGCTCGTCGATTTTCCGTTCGATCTGGTCGAGCTCTTTTTCGCAGTCTTTGATGGCGAGAAATGCCAGCCGCGATCCATCGGCCAGAGTATCCCGAACGTTGAAGACGGCGTCGCGGGCGATCAGGCAGGCTCGCAAAACCAGGGCGGAAGGGACATTCGCTAGGTCGCCTTCCGCGGCAGTCGCAGTTTGCTGCCTTGCGCTGGCAGCGGTTGCTGTATGACCTTTTCTGGCTGGGGTGACTGAAATCGGGCGTTTCGTTGTCATAACGATCGACAGCTTAACTGTCCAGCATAGCGCGCAAAGATGAAAGACGCGTGAATATCGGCTTGGGTTTCCTGACCTGTTTCCGCCCGGCCCTTTTTCTCCTTGGAGGTAACCTCTAGTGCCATATACAATCGCTGGGCCTTTCGGGCGTGAAACCCGGTGCTGGTCAAGCGTTTTAGTCGAAAGTCGCCGGTTGAGAACAGCGCCGATTCGTATCGCGCATACCCTTTCCAGGAGCTTGGTTCATGACTTTCCGCGGTCTTCGGTCGTTGCCTCTTTCGGTAGCGCGGCTCTTTGTTCCCTTGTCATTGATGGTGATTTTTGCAACTGCCCAAATCAGCGTCACGACCTATCACAATGACAACTCTCGCACCGGCCAGAATACCCAAGAGACAATATTGACTCCCGCCAATGTCAACAACTCCCAATTTGGCAAGTTGTTTTCGACGGCAGTGGATGGCTACGTTTATGCGCAACCGCTGTATCTCGCAAACGTCTCGAACATCGCTGGCGGCACACACAACGTGCTCTACATTGCGACGGAGCACGACAGTCTCTCTGCGATCGATGCCGATTCGGGTGCGATCCTCTGGCAAAAGAGTTTCATCAATCCGGCAACGGGAATCACCACGGTGTCCAGTGCCGACGTTGCCTGTGGCGATCTGGTCCCTGAGATTGGAATCACGTCCACTCCGGTCATCGATCCTTCTAGTAACACTCTCTACCTGCTTGCGAAGACCAAGGAGAACGGATCCTATTTTCAGCGCTTGCACGCCATTGATGTTGTAACCGGCGCCGAGAAATTCGGTGGTCCGGTCGCGATCAGCGCGACTGTCAACGGCACAGGCGACGGCAACGTCGGCGGCAAGGTTTCCTTCGACCCGCTCCGCGAACACAACCGTCCTGGCCTCTTACTGGAAAATGGCCATGTGGTGCTGGCTTGGGCTTCGCATTGTGACAATGGTCCTTATCACGGCTGGGTTATGTCGTACAGTGCCGCCAACTTGGCTCAGGAAGCGGTGTTTAATACTTCGCCAAATGGCGGCCTGGATGGCATCTGGATGTCGGGCGACGGCCTCACGGTAGACGCGAACGGCAACATCTACTTCGCAACTGGAAACGGTACTTATGATGGTAATGCCAGCGGGGACTACGGCGACAGCATCGTCAAATTGAGCGGGCCCTCCGGTGGATTCACCGTAGCCGATTGGTTTACGCCTTACAACCAGGGAAGTCTGAACGGCGGCGATACCGACGTGGGTTCGGGTGGCGTCCTTCTGTTGCCTGATTTGCCAGTCGGTTCGGCACACCAGCACCTTCTTGTGCAGATGGGGAAAGAAGGCAAGATCTATCTGATCGATCGCGACAACATGGGTAAGTTCTGTTCCACCTGCACCAATAGTGACACGCAGATTGTCCAGGAAATTCCCGGCGCCACCGCCGGTATCTGGGGAGCGCCCGCGTATTGGAATGGCAGCGTGTATTGGGGCGGCGGTAACGATGGCAGCAACTCCGACCACATCAAGGCATTTTCCTTCAACGCCAACAATAGCGGCCTGCTTTCCACATCGCCCACATCGCAAAGTACCCAGCTTTTCGGATTCTCTACGGCTGCACCCGTAATTTCCGCCAACGGAACTAGCAACGGCATTCTGTGGATTCTCGACAACAGCTCGTTTGGTTCCAGTTGCTGTCAGATCCTTTATGCCTTCGATGCTACGAATCTCGGGACCATGCTCTATAGCAGCAATCAGGCTGCGGGCAATCGGGATCAGTCTGGCGGTGCTGTCAAGTTCACCGCTCCGCTGGTCGCGAACGGTAAGGTGTACTCAGGTAGCCAGGGCAAAGTTACTGCTTGGGGCGTGATCAATTCCAACCCCACTGCCGCGACGCCGTCTTTCAGCCCCGCTCCGGGGAGTTACACGAGCGCGCTGAATGTTACCCTTTCCGATACAACTGCTGGCGCCGCGATCTACTACACCACCGACGGCAGTACTCCCACGCCCTCTTCCACTCGCTACACGTCAGCGATCCCGGTTAGTTCCACTACCACCATCAAAGCGGTCGCCGTAGCTACTGGCTATACCAACAGTGCGGTGGCGGCAGGAACGTATGTCATCAACCCCGGTTCTTCCGGTATCAACTACGGCGCTGGTTTCAGTTCGTCTGGACTGGCCGTAAATGGCTCCGCTGCGTTGAGCGGAACTCTACTGCGTCTGACGAACGGTGGCCTCAATCAGGCAGGCAGCGGCTTCTACACCACCCCGATCAACGTTACCAACTTCACCACCGACTTCAGTTTCCAGATCTCTTCACCGCAAGCCGACGGCATGACATTCACCATCCAGAACACAGGCACGACGGCGCTTGGTCCTTCCGGCGGCGGACTTGGCTATGGTCCCGATGCTCCTGCCGGAACGGGTGGTATCCCGAAGAGTATCGCCGTGAAGTTTGACATTTATGGCAACCAGGGCGAGGGCACGGACTCGAACGGCCTTTACCTAAATGGCGCCTCTCCCACAACGCCGGCGATCGACATGACCAGTTCGGGTGTCAATTTACTCAGCGGCGATGTCTTCAATGTCCACATGACATATGACGGCACCACGTTAAATATGACGATCACTGACGCCACCACCGGTTCCACCTTTAGCACCAGTTGGGCCGTGAACATTCCTTCCACTGTAGGAGCGAATACTGCGTTTGTTGGATTTACCGGCGGTACGGGCGGTCTCACCGCTACCCAGGATGTCATCAACTGGACTTATACTTCGGCCTTGCCGACCGCAGCTACGCCGACATTCAGTCCGGCTCCGGGGGCATACCCAAATTCCGTCGCCGTAAACCTTAGCGATACAACCGCCGGAGCGGCGATTCACTACACGACCGATGGTTCGAATCCAACGACTTCGTCGCCAACCTATAGCGCGCCAATTTCCGTCACGGCCACCACCACCATCAAGGCGATTGCTGTCGCCAACGGTTATTCCAACAGTGCTGTGGCGACAGGACTCTATACCATTACCGGTGGCAATCCATACGTGAGTTTCAACAACGGATTCCCCGGTACCGGTATGACTCTAAACGGCTCGACTAAGTATAACGGGAGCCGCTTGCAACTGACCGATGGTGGAGCCACTGAGGCAGCGAGTGCCTTCTACAATACGCCGATGAACGTGCAGTCGTTCACCACTGACTTTGTCTTCCAACTTACGAACCCCAACGCGGACGGTATGGCATTCTTGATTCAGAATGCAGGCACGACGGCGCTCGGACCTTCCGGCGGTGGACTTGGCTATGGTCCGGACGCGCCCGGGGGGACGGCGGGCATTCCCACCAGCATCGCCGTCAAGTTTGACCTCTACGACAACGCAGGCGAAGGGACGAATTCGACAGGACTCTACGTAAACGGAGCGTCTCCCACTACGCCCGCTATAACCCTCGGCGGCAACGTGAACTTGCACAGCGGCGACCCCTTCCGCGTCCACTTGACCTATGACGGTACGACGCTGTCCATGACGATTACCGATGTCAACGTCCCAGCCGATACTTTCACAACCGTTTGGACGGTGAACATTCCGGCCACAGTGGGCGCGAACACTGCCTATGCAGGTTTTACGGCTGGCACCGGCGGCGCCACCACCACCCAGGAAATTGTGAACTGGGTATTCACATCAGGCGCTCCTGCAGGAACGAAGTACGAAGCAGAAAGCCTGCCCGTTGTGGGCAACCCAAACGCCCGTGTGTTTTCCTGGCCTAAGGCGTCTGGCGGGAAAGGGGTAATTGCCGACGGAAAAGCTGTTGGTGCTTACCTCCAATTCACAGTCAACGTGCCACAGCCGGGCACATACGACGTCCGATTCGCCACCAAGCAGTTCCCAAATCGCGCCATCGTGCAGACATCTGTCAACGGAGTGAATCTGGGTCCCGGCGAAGATGAATATAACCCTAGCGGAGCGGGAGTTTTCGCCGAGTACGACTTGGGAACCGTCACCCTTTCGGCGGCCGGGAACTATACCTTCAAGTTCCTCGCGACCGGGAAGAATGCCAAGAGCACCGGCTACACGGTCGCGGTGGACTACATCAAGATGGTCCCGCAATAGTCGTAGGATCAGTCAAGAAAGGGAGGGCCCTCATCTCGGTGAGGGTCTTTTTCATAAAGGCAATCCGGAAGGTTGCCACAAAGAGCATCTGCGATCTCAGAAACGAAATAAGTAAGACGCTTTCACAAAGAAGTTTCGACCGTCGTTCCTCAGTCGGCCTCCCGGATCGTGCAGCACCCCTCCGCCGCCATCCGGTTGTAAGGGCAAGAGGATGTTTTCCAGATTGTTGTTATAGCCCGCATACACCGCAGTACTTGGATGGACGAGGTACGTGATCAGAAAATCGGTGTTGAAGTTCTTCGTGGTCGAAAGAGAAGTGAACTCAGGGTTCGCGAGCACAGCGTTGTATTGCCCAATAAAACGGAACGAAAGTTCCTTGCTGACTTGGTAGTTCCACTTGCTTCGAATGATGTGGTTGTTGAAACCGCCGGCGGGGGACGTGCAGTTCGCGCATTGATGCAGCCGGAACAGGATGTATTCGTTGTCAATCCGCAGCGCCCCTGTAGGCCGAAATGTTGCTTCCAACGTTGCGCTGGTGCGGGTGGCGAGGAACGGCGCCATGCCATCGGGTGCATCGTAGTTGATTCGCTCCCCAAACCGGGCGTGCGCGGAGAGTGTGAACTTTCGGAAATAGCTGGTCTCGAAATTGATTCCGGTCGTATGTCGTACGTACTTCTGGATCTGGTCCAACCCGCCATAATCCTGCGGACGCAGCCGTTCCATTTCCTTCGCGTAGAACACGCCGATAAACGTACCGCCGATAAACTCCGCCCGTAACCCGGGAATGTAGCCGGAGTTGATTCGGTTGCCTTCGTGATCGAAGGTCTGAAATGTTTCCAAGTTCGGCCCCCAGGAAATGAGGTGCTTGCCCTCGGGGCGAAAGTTGTAGCGCAGATTCTGAACCAAGCTGTGGACATCAGGTTGGGGGTCGAACCCAGTGAGTGTCCGGAAGTTCGGACTTCGATCCGCATAGTCCATAAAGTAATTGAACTTCCGGCCATCACGTTGCAGCGTGACCTCCGCAGCCGAACCGGCTTGATAGGTTCCCGTCGTGCTGAACAGGTTGAAGATGGGATCCGACGGATTGATCGTTGCGCTGATTGCCCCCTGAACACCCGCGACCCAGTGGTCGTTGATCCGGAATCTTCCGTCAATGCTCCCCACGCGGTTGAAGAAACCGTTCACCTCGCGATCGGCATAGAGTACGCCAATGGTTGATTGGGCGCCGATATCGCGGCTCACTCGTCCCACCGCGAACAGTGCGTCCTGGTTGTATAAAGGATTGCTCGGCGATACATCTTCCCCCGGTGACTTGGTGTCCGCTACTAGCATTCCTACTGCCCACGGCCCATCCTTGCCCGTCATCCGCACACCCCATCTTGGGTCGGCTATGCGGCGCGTGAATACCAAATTGATCGGTGTTTGAAAGTAGTTGGAGTTTTCTTGAAAGAAGGGACGCGTCTCAGGGAAGAAGACCTCGAAGCGTTGATTCACCGTGACCTGGGGCTGATCGGACTCGATCTGGCTGAAGTCGGGATTTACGGTCGCATCAATGACAAACTTGTCCTTAATGACGGCCTTGGCATCCAATCCAATTTGTCCAAATGCCGCACGCTGCGAATAGAACGGAACATTGGGGTCGTGCAGATCGAGTTCCTTGAATGACCGGAAGATTCCGTAAGGAATGAGCTGCAAATTTCTTCCCGAGGCAATGTGCTCCATCCCCGTCGCAGTACCTGCCTGGTTGAGACGCCCCGTGATTCGGCTGGAATATTGCGGCCAGAACGCCTTTTCGTTCTTGCGCGGAATGTTTCGTGCCAGCAGCAGGCCCCAGGTCTTTGGATCGCTTGAACTGAACCTCAGGCTGCGAAACGGAATCTCCATCCACGCCAGGTACCCCTGATCCGTGACTTTCCCGGCGGAATTCCACACCGTATCAAACGAAAAATCGAAGTTCAGTTCCTCGTCGGGCCCTTCAGTCCACAGTGAATCGGCTTGCACTCCCATCGGATTAACAAAAAACGCGTACGCCCGGCGGTGGTCGTCAAAGGTATCGAGCATGACTTCCACGAAATCGTCGTCGAACACGTCCTCGCGACGTGATAGTCGAGCCCGCACCAACTTCGGTTGCGAATCGAAGCACGCGAAAATCACATAGAGGTTCCGGTCGTCGTACCCCAGATACGTTTCGGTGCGCTCGGTTGACATCGCGCCGTCGCTCGGAACCCTCTGCCGAAATCCCTCTATCTTGGCGAGTTTGTCCTTCCATTCACTCGTTGGCTCCATGCCAAGGAAGTCTTCAAGACTAGGAGCCTTGTCCACCCGAGGGATGTGGACGTTCCCCAACGTGGATGTTTCGGCGAGAAGCCACGAGCTGGCAAGGGCAACCAGCAGAACAAGCAGTCGTCGGCTCAATGGCAGTTTCAACTGGCTAGAGACACCTTCCCTACGTTTTTGTTAGACGAGCGGGGCTGGCCGTGGTGAGCGATCCTTGGTAGATCGCAGGTCGATTCGCCAAGATCCCGTTACTTCTTTTCCAAAGCGGCAGCCTTTTCTTTCGCTTTTGCCGCGTCTGCCGGACGATGCAGCCCTTGATAAGCTTCGGCAAGCAAGTGCCATGCTTGCGCGTTGCTTGCGTCGGATTTGGTTAGGGCTTCCATATCTGGCTTCGCCGCCACGAAATCACCCTTCATGATTTGCGCTTGGGCCAGACCGAGTCTCCCTTCAGTACTGTCGGAGTCAACCAGCAACAAGGCTTCGAATTGGTCCGAGGCGTTGCGGGCGTCTTTCAGTTTGAGGTAGACGCTGCCCAGTAAGAGTCGGGCCACAGTTTGGCTCGGGACCAACTTTAAGCTGGATTCGAGTGCATCGCGAGCTCCAGGATAGTCACCTGTCTTTTCCAAGGCCTGACCCGCTTCAAAGGCAGCCGCCGAATCATCCGGACGAAGCTGAATCGCACGCTTCAAATGAGCCGCGGCCTTGGGATAATCCTTAGCAGCCAACTCGATTTCTCCCAACTGGCGGAACGCCGTGGCCGAATCGGGATCCACCTGCACAGCTTTTTCTAAATAACCGCGCGCTTCGGCAGAACGGCCATCGTCGTTTGCCAGCATCGATCGCACCAACAGATTCTGCACTTCGACTTTGTCCTTCGGGTCAGGCAAGCTGGCCGTGGATTGTGCGCTTGCCGTGCTCGCCGAGAGCTTTGCCTTCCATTTCGCCAACTCAGCTTGCAGCTCTGCCTGCTTGTTCTGTGGCTGTGTACCCGATGCCTGGTAGAGGTTCTTCAACTCTTGCGGATCTGATTTCAGATCGTAGAACTCAGACCGAGGTGCCTCAATGAACTTGGCATCTTGTTCGCGCAGCGCTCGCAGCGGAGCCCATCCCCACCGCAGTGGGTAATCAGTCTCTCCATACAGAGACCGGGAGGGCTGCGGTTGATTGTCAAAATATGGCGCGAGCGATTCTCCGCTCAGTTCTGGCGGAGCTTGCGTATTGGTCAGCGCGAGTACCGTCGGAAGAATATCCGTGGTCCGAACGAGGGAATCAACCACCGCACCATGATGAGCGCCGGCAGACGCCTTGAAAATCAGCGGCACATGCAATGTGGAGTCATAAAGGAATAGGCCATGCGTTTCTTCGCCGTGCTCGCCAAGTCCTTCTCCGTGGTCGCCAACCACAATGATGATCGCGTTTTGGTAGGCACCGGACTTCTTCAACGTTGCAATAAGGTGACCCACCGCTGAATCGGTATACGCAATTTCCCCATCATAGGGATGCTGCGCATATTTCTCGCCGAAAGGAGACGGTGCCTCATACGGATCATGAGGGTCATACATATGTACCCAAACGAACCGGGGACCTGTCGGATGCTTGTCGAGCCACGACTCAGCGTGTTGCACCACGTCCATGGCGCGGCGCTCAACTCGGCCCCACCGCTCCTTGGTTTCGCTCTTGGCGGGGAAGTTGTCGTAGAAATCAAAGCCACGATCAAGCCCAGGTGAAAGAGAACTGCTGTCGAGAATAATCGCCCCGATGAAAGCCGCTGTCTGGTACCCCTTCTTCTTGAGCAGTTCCGCCCAAGTAGCATGGCTGGCTGCGAGAGGGACTCCAAAATCGGTAACGCCGTGAACACTCGGGAGCAGGCCAGTCAGGATCGAAGTGTGCGAAGTGTTAGTGATCGGGCTATGGGTGTAGGCATGAGTGAACCGAACGCCATCGGCCGCCAGTGAATCAAGCGTAGGAGTCTCGACGTCCTTGTAGCCGTAGCATCCGACATGGTCGGCCCGGAGCGTGTCGAGAGTGATCAGGAACACGTCAGGTGCGGCAGTCGGTGAACCCTGCGCCCAGAGCGAGGTCGGGGGTATTGCGGCCAGCAGGAAGATTGCAAAAAAGATGACGGTTGGGCACTTCGCAACAGGTCTCATCAGGGTCAGCGTATCACACAGATTAGGCCGCCGTAGAGGGGTTAGCCTTGGGATAAACTGAATGCAATGTTCCGGAAGGATTCGAGAAAAAGCCTCAACTACCGTGGGCTACAAAAGCTGGTACTTGTGCTTGCCGTTTTGTTTCCGTCCATGGCGGCAGCACAAAAAACGGCTCCCCCCGGATGGAATGTCGTGCTCATCACCGTTGATACTTTACGAGCCGATCATCTCGGCTGCTACGGCTACAAGCAGATCAAGACTCCCAATATTGACGAACTCGCGGCGGATGGTAGCAGGTTCGAGCGTGCATTTACCGTTGTGCCCGTGACGCTCCCTTCCCATACAGCCATGCTGACTGGAACCTATCCCATGCTCAGCGGGATGCATGATTTCAGCGCTAACAAACTCAGCGCAGCCCAGCCCACCATGGCTTCGGTGCTCAAGCAGTCGGGATATTCCACAGGCGCGGTGGTTGCCGCTGCCGTTCTGGATTCGCGGTTCGGCCTGAATCAGGGCTTCGACTTCTATTACGACCACTTCGATTTCAGCCGGCTGAATGAATCGAATCTCGACGAGATGGAGCGTCCAGCGAACGTAGTAGCGGATGTGACGCTCGACTGGCTGAACAAGAATTGGCAGAAAAAGTTCTTTTTGTGGATGCACTTGTACGATCCGCATTTTCCATACACGCCACCAGAGCCGTTTCGAACCGATTACGCAGGCCGTCTCTATGACGGCGAAATTGCTTTTGCTGACGAGCAGATCGGTCGCGTGATTCGGACCTTGAAGGAAAAGGGAATCTATAAGAACACGATAATCGTGCTGGCCGGGGATCACGGCGAGGGTCTCGGCGACCATGGCGAAAAGACCCACGGATTCTTCGTCTACAACTCAACCATGCACGTGCCACTGATCGTTCGGGTTCCGGATGGATCGGGCTCTCGAACGATATCGGAACCAGTCTCGCTCGTGGATGTGATGCCCACAATCCTCAACGCTGTTGGCGTAGAGACGCCGCAACAGGTTCAGGGGAAGAGCCTGCTGGCGCGAATCCGAGGGAGCAACCCTGAGCCTGTCGCGCGGGATCGCAGCGTGTATGGGGAGACGTTCCTGCCGCGGATTCACTTCAACTGGAGCGAACTGCGGGCAGCTGAGAACTCAAAATATCACTTCATCGACGCGCCTAAACCCGAGTTGTATGACGTCACGAGCGATCCGCAGGAACTGCACAATCTTCTCAGCGAGAAGAAAGCTGTTGGCGAGGAGATGCGCGCAAAACTCGTCGGACTGATCCGCGAGTACAGCGCAGGCAAGGAACTGGCCGAGAAGACTGGTCTGGATCCCGCTCTGGTAGAGCGGTTGAAGTCCCTCGGATACGCTGCATTTTCCGGCGGGAGTGATCCCACGATCAGCAGTCGTGATCTGCCCGATCCCAAAGATCGTATCGCAGCGTACGAAGATTTTTCTGATGCGATGGCCGCCAGCCAGCATGGTCGGTTTCAGGAGTCGAACGAGAAACTCGTAAACGTGATTAAGGCGGAACCGAAACTTGTGCCGGCGCACTACCTTGTAGGGCTCAATTACTATCGCCTGCACATGTTTACCGAGTCAGTCGTCGAGTTGCAGAAGGCGGTGGACCTCAGTCCTGACTACGCGCTCGCGGTCTTCAACCTGGGGATGGCGCAGGCCCACGCAGGCCAGTTCGATGCCGCGATAGTAACGTTGCACCGGGCAATCGAATTGGATGGAACGAATTTCGAGGCGGCTTTCAACATGGGAGTTGCCTACCTGCAAAAGCAAGACCTGGAAGATGCGGCGGCAGCATTTCGGAAATCCGTCACAATCAACCCAGACCTTGCACGGGGGCATCGAGCGCTCGGAGAAACGCTGTTGTATCAAGACAAGATTGACGATGCGCTTGCGGAATTACGGCGAGCAGTGGAACTCGCTCCAGATGCGGCTGAGATGCATGAGTCGTTGGCGAAGGCACTAGACGCCAAAGGGCTAACGGCCGAGGCAGAGGCAGAGCGCGCGCAAGCACAGAAATCGGGGCGGCAATAGGACATGCTACGGAAGCCAGTGATCACGTGGGCCGCGCTGGTTTGGATCTGTGCCGCTGCTGTTGGACAATCCGCTGTCCCGGCGCGGAAGAACAATTCTTCACCGAGCGCCCGCAGGCACAATGTCATCCTGATCACAATCGATACCCTACGTGCGGACCATGTTGGTTGCTATGGTGCGAAGACCACAAAGACGCCGACGCTCGATTCGCTCGCGATGGATGGAGTCGTTTTTGAGCGAGCGATTTCACAAGTTCCGCTGACCTGGCCTTCTCATGCCGTGATTCTTACCGGAACGTATCCCTTTCAAAACGGCGTGCAGGATTTCACCGGGCAGCCGCTGGGGCAGCAGTTCCGGTCGGTGGCACAGGCATTTCAAAAAGCCGGCTATGCCACCGGCGCGGTGGTGAGTGCATTCGTTCTTGATCGTAGTTGGGGTCTGGCGCGCGGATTCGACTTTTACGATGACGCATTTTCCGCTGAGACGTTCGAGAAGAAAGATATCGGCCTGGTAGATCGCCGAGCGGGCGAAAGCGTGGAGCATGCGCTCGCTTGGCTGAAGAAGTCTCAGCAGGCAGGTCCGGTGCACGGGAGCACTCGCGGCCCGGCCCGGCCGTTCTTCCTTTGGCTCCATCTGTACGATCCTCATAGCCCGTACGACCCTCCCGAGCCCTATCGCACGGAATACGCCGGACATCTCTATGACGGAGAGATCGCGTATGCCGACCACGAACTTGGCGGTCTGATGACATGGCTCAAGCAGAATCATCTGTATGACAGCTCCCTCATTGCAGTACTTAGCGATCATGGAGAGTCGCTCGGCGAGCACGGCGAGGACGAGCATGGCTTTTTTGTTTACAACTCGACCGTGCATGTACCCCTGATCGTGAAACCGCCCGCGGGAAGCGGGATTGCCCCGGGACGTAAGAGTGAGCCAGTCGAAACGGCTGCCGTAGCTCCTACTCTGTTGGAGCTGTCGCGCATAACCGATCAGGGGGATTCGATCCACTCCCAGTTCCAGTCTCACGCTTTGCTAAGCGTTCGCAACGTTGATCTGGCCAAGATGGGCGCAGGGCCCACCCGGAGAATGGGATCGGCATATAGCGAGACTTTCTACCCCTTCAGTTCCTTTGGATGGAGTCCTCTGCACGCGGAGGAGAGCGAGCGCTACCACTTCATCGACGCTCCAACGCCTGAGTTGTACGACCTGTCGAGCGACCCTGGCGAAACAAAGAACATCGCAAAAGACCAGCCGGCGACTGTGGCCGTGTTTCGCGAGCAATTGCAGGGTTTCCTGGCGCGCAACCCATTTCATCAACAGTCAGGCTCGGCAGGGAACTTGAGTCCGGAGGCCCAAGACAAACTGCGTTCCCTGGGCTACTTCGGATTTCGCGCAGCTGTTTCCCCGGATGCCCTCAAGCGCGGCTTGGCCGATCCGAAAGATAAGCTGTGGGAGTTCAATTCGATTCTCAAGGCCGAAGACGCGTTTCAGCAAAAGCGCGACGATGACGCAGAGGCCCTGCTGCGCAAAGTGCAGGAGCAAGACACGCAGATCTACATCATTCCGTTTCTACTGGGCGAGTCGGATTTGCGACGCGAGAACTGGGAGAAAGCGGCAACAGAACTACAGCGCTGCCTGGAACTGAATCCAAAGTTCGATAATGCCATGACGGGCCTGGCGCGGGCTCTGGCGAAGTTGGGGCGTGACGACGAAGCAAAATCCTGGCTTGAGAAAGCGCTCGCCAGCAACGCGCAGAACTATCGAGCCTGGTATCAAAAGGGACTGCTCGATCAGTCGGTTAATGGGACGGCGGCACAAACAGCGTACGAGAAAGCGGTGGCCATCCAGCCGAATTTTTCTGCTGGCCAACGTGAGTTGGGGATGAGCTTGTTTGCCCAGAAGAACTATTCCGCAGCGGCTCCTCATATCGAGAAAGCCGTCGCATTGGGGCTGGAAGACGCCCGTCTCCACAACTTCCTCGGGATCTGCTACAACCACACGAATCGTACGGCAAAGGCTATAGGCGAGTTCGAGCGCGCTATCAAACTCGATCCGAAACTGGCAGAAGCACATTTGAACTTGGCGTTTGCACGACAGCTCTTGCATCAGACGAAGTCAGCCCGTGAGGAATACGTGACCGCGTGCCAGCTCGAAAAGCAGTTTTGCCAGTACCTTCCCGCAAAGTAGGCCGGAGTTCTCGCGTCCGTGTCGCGTTCGTGTGTTGAAATTGCCGGAGTTGAAGCTAATGCTTGTTGCCGCCGCGTAATCGTTGAGCAGTGGCCCGTTCTCGCTGCGCGTCCTGTTTCCGGCCCAGCTGATCATAGGCATCGGCGAGAAAGCGGTGAGGCTCAGCCGAGTCCGGTTGTAGCTCAATGGCCTTGTTCAAGGGTGCAATCGCCGCCTCAGTATCTCCGGAAATCGTGAGCGCCCGTCCCAGCAAGAGATACGCTCCATAGTGTTTGGGCCGAAGCTCAATCACCTTCTTGTATTTGCTGATCGCGTCCGGCACACGGTCGGCGCGAGCGTAGGCCGTACCCAACAAAAACAAAGCCTCAGGCCATTGTGGAGAGCGGGAGACTGCGACTTCCAATTGCGTGATGGCGCCAGGGATATCCCCGGTCTCGAACAGGGCGATTCCAAGCTGGTAGCGCGGGATGGTGAGGTCGGGGCGCATCTCGGCCGCCTTGCGTAAGACTGGCACTGCTTTTTCGAAGTCCTTCAGAGAGGTCAAGGCCGTGCCGAGTTGCAGATAAGTGATCGGAAGCGCCGGTTCCAGCGCGATGACCTTTTCCAGCAGCGGCACTGCTTCCGCGAAGCGGCTCTCTTCCTTGTCCATCTCTGCGCGGTGAAGGAGGTTTACGACCTCGACTTTGTCCTTGGGATCGGCGCCAGTCTCCTTGATGCCAGGCATGCTGGACGAAGTGCTGTCCGTTGCGACATAGCCGAGTGCAGCAAGCCGTTCCTGCAAGCCAGGATCAGGAGCAACTTTTGGCGCCTCCTTCGTGGTACTTGTTTTCGCGCGAAAGGCTTCAAGTTGGCCAGCGAGAGTCGTCGCAACCGCGGTAGATGTCGGCGCGAGGTTCTTATCTGCTTTTGCATCGGCGGTCTGGTCGTAGAGTTCAGTCCGAGGCGCTTCGACGAAGAGATACTTTCCGGTCCGCAAGGCTCGTAGAGTGCTCCATCCGAATGTACGGTGCGGATAGTCGCTCTCGGCATAGGCTGGACGATCGACGAATGGCTGAGACACTCTGCTGGGCGGAGCTTTTGGCTTGCCACCCGCGATCTTGGGCGCCGCTGCTGGCGACAGGCCAAGCAGAGACTCTCCTTGCACTGCTTCGGGAACGGTGATTCCCGCGGTCTGCAGGATCGTGGGCAAAACGTCAACCAGTTGTGCGCGCGTATCAATCCTGCTGCCCGCAGATCGTTCCTGTGGAAGCTTGAACATCAGGGGGACGCGTATCGTTTCGTCGTAGAGAAAGATGCCGTGAGTTGTCTCGCCGTGCTCTCCCAGCGATTCCCCATGATCCGCCATGACTGCAATCAGCGCGTTGTCATACAGCCCGCGATAGTGCAGCCAACTGATAAATTTTCCGACCGCAGCATCTTCATAGGCGATCTCGCCGTCGTAGGGCGAGGACGCATATCGAGTCTTGTAAGGTTCGGGCGGATCATAAGGGTCGTGCGCGTCGTAGAGATGCACCCAGACAAAGAATGGGCCTTGTTGATGTGCGGTCAACCAATCAAGCGCGCGTCCAATGACCTCTCCTGCGCGGCGTTCGATGGATTGATAGCGATCTTCTCCCACGCGACGGCGGTGAAACCCAGCGTCAAACACGTCGAAGCCACGTTCAAAGCCAGGTGCAGAGCGCGTTTCCGGATCGAGCACCAGGGACCCAACGAAGGCTGCGGTGTGGTATCCCTGCGCGTGAAGCAGCGCGGGCGCATAAGGCAACTCCGCGGCTAAAGGGACTCCGAAATCATTGACCTGGTGAAACTGGGGATAGGTTCCAGTCAGAATGGTGGCATGCGACGCGGTCGTAATCGGAACTTGCGAGTAGGCATGAGTGAAAACGACGGATTGGCGCGCGAGGATATCGAGATTTGGCGTAAGTCCGCGCTTCGACCCAAGAAATCCCATGCGGTCGGCTCGTGTTGTATCGAGGGTGATCAGGATGATGTTCGGCGGTTGCGCTTTCCGTGTGATGGGATGATCAGTCGTAGCGGCGAAAACGCTGGAGGCAAGGAAAGACACACACAGCAAGCGGCGCAGAAAATGCATAGGTTTAGGGAAGTTTACCATCGCGGATTCCGGGCGAAGGAGTACCAAGCGATCCAACGTCAGCCGCAATTGGCGCGACGCGATTGAGTGTTCGGTCGCAACTGATTTGATCCCCCCTCAAGTCGCGGTCTTTAAGAATCAGAGACTTAGCAGAAAAATCGCGCCAGGTCTTTGAGTTTAAAGGAGTTAAAGGTAAAGTATTTATTTTTGTATGAGTTAGCGACAAAGTTGGAGCAAGGGTCCCCGATTCTTGAGTAGTCTCACTTCGGCGCGGTAGTTATTTCGCCTTGGAGGCGGTTACGCAGGTCGCGGGCTTTCGCGGAAGAAGGCGAGTCAGGGAAAGCCTTGAGGTATGTATCGAGTTCCGCGATGGCATCGGGGGTACGTTTCTGCTGGAGGTAGAGGTTGACGAGCTGGAGATAGGCCTGCGACATCTTGGGGTCGAACTGAAGGGCGACCTGCAGTTCCCGCTCGGCGAGTTCCGGACGGTTGGAGTGGGAGTGGAGCGAAGCGCGCAAAAAATGTCCGAAGGCGGAGTTGGGCTGACGCTTCAGCCCCTCCTCGATTTCGAACAGAGCACCGTCGTAGTGCTGCGTGAGTAGAAAGACATTGCCGAGGTTGAAATGGGCCTGGGCATCGTTCTGATTTACCTTGAGCGCAGCCTCGAAGTGGGTCTGAGCGGCGTCGAAATTCTGATGGGCGAGAAAGGCGGAGCCCAGGTTGTTGTGGGCGGGATAGAAATCGGGCGAATAGCTGAGCGCTTTTTCGTAGTGACGGATCGCATCTTCAGGCTTACCGCCGCGGTCGTCCTCTACCCCCTTGTCGAACTCCTTAAGCGTCTTTTTGGGAAACTTGCGGGCGTACTCCGCGGGGTCAGTAAGGTATGGATTGCTGCCCTCAACTCGGCCAGGCAGAGGGTCCTTCTTGGCGCCAGGGCGAAATGTGAGTTGAACATCCAGAAAACTCATCGGCGCAGTCGCAGGGTCCACCTTGGTGGTCATGCTGATGGGTTCATAGGCATCGTCGCTGATAGATATTTTGTATTCGTTAGGTACGAGGTTAAAGAAACCGAAACGGCCGGAACCGTCGGTGTATGCGCTGGCAATAGGAGACTCGCGCATCTCGAGGGTGACCAGCACAGGAGGTGATGGCGCTTGGGCTCTTACGATTCGGACAGTGCCGAGGATCTTTCCAAGCTGCTGCGAGGATTGGGCAGAAAGATTTGCAGGCAGCTGGGGGAAAACCAGGAGTGCAGCGAGAAGAGAAAACGGCCGAACGGTACGCATCAAGGACCCCACTTGCAGAAGCCTGCCGCAAAAGAAAAGAGGCTTGCTCCCGAAGGGAACAAGCCTCTGAAGGAAGACCGGGTTAGAAGCTGATCTTCACACCCATCTGCAGGTTGCGTGGGTTGAGAGTGCCAGCTGCTTGGCCGAACTGAGGCCGGCGTGGCTGGTTGTTCGCTCCGCCGCCTGCGGTTGCGAGCACGAAGTTCGTGTGGTTAAAGACGTTGAAGCCGTTCGCTTCGAACTTCATATTCACGCGTTCGGTGAATTTGAAGGTCTTCGACAAGGTCATGTCCGCATACCAGTTGCCCGGACCAACGAAGGTATTGCGGCCCAAATTACCCACACATCCGAGGCACGGCGGGGAGAATGTGACGCCCGGGTTGGCGAACTGGTAGACGCCGCCCCCGAGAGCAGTTTGTCCCCAGCCGTTGGACCAGCTGTCGTGGCTGATGCCGCTGACTCGAGAGACAGTAGCGCTCGGACGATCGTTCCTGCCTCCATCTAGGTTGTAGTCGGCGCGAGAGGTACAAAGATGGGCATCAATGCCTGATTGTGAGCAGTCTCCAATCAGGCCGCCAATCGTTTGCGAGGTGTAGGGTTCCCAGTGCGCACCAGATTGGAAGGCCCAAATGCCATTGTAGGACCATCCACCCAAGAGCACGCCAGCAGCGCCCTTCAGGTTTTGACCTGGCAGTTGATAGACATAGTTCACGACTAAGCGGTGGCGAATGTCAAAGATGGAGTTACCACGATCCAGTCCCGGAAGGGACTGATCGGTAGTGAACCCTTCGCCAGCGGCTGCGCCATTTGCCGTCGTTGCGCCGCTGTGCCAAGTGGATCCGTTGTCGATCGAGTGGCTGTAAGTGTAGTCCACGTTGAAAAGCAATCCATGCGACATCTGTCGCTTGAGTGATGCCTGCAGGGAGCTGTAATTCGAATTGACCTGATTTTCCCAGGCGCGGAGACGGCCATAGTTCTGGTTGAGGCGGCCACCTAATCCGTTCCACGTCCGGCCGAAATTGTCCGTAAGATGAAGACCAACCGGCAAATAAGAACCAGGTTGACGGTTGATATCCTCAGCGCGGAAAAGCTTGTGCCCGGCCGTGCCAACGTATTTCACGTCCAAAACAGTCTTGGGCATGATTTCGCGCTGGATGTCGAAGTAGAAGTTATAAACGTACGGGTCCTGGACGCCCTTCGGGAACACAATTCCGGTCAACGTAGCCTGATTCGGATTGCTTGGATCCCAACCAGTGATGTTGCCCTGAGACTGCGCTTGCCCCGGAGGTCCTTGATTTGGGTTGGTTCCGGCACCGGTGAAGCTGACTGGCACGTCCGAAACCTGGGTGCAAATGCCATGCGGCGGCGCTACGCCATCACAGGTTGAAGGACCGTAAACCACGTCCGCGTTGGCCTGGCCAACTCCACCAAACGTTTGATTGAACGAATAGTAGGGCAAGTTCCAGCGCGAGTTCGAAAGCGGGTTGTAGAGCGTTCCTTCGTAGGCGACGCCGAAGCCGCCGCGCAGAGAAGTCTTGCCATCACCAAACACATCCCAGGCAAAACCAACGCGAGGACCAAAGTTGTTGTGATCCCCTGCGCCCAAGGACTTAGCAGGAGCAAAGCCGCCAGGTCCGCAGACTCCAGCGAGTTGAGCCAACAGGATCGAACTGTCCGAGGTGCAATCGTAGTTGGTTCCACCGATCGTCCCCGTGGAGCCAGCTAGCACATTGGAGTTCGCCAACTGCTGGAAGATTCCAGTACCGGGTCCGAGCAGGAATGTAGTCGCGGCATTCGCTTCTTCGTGATGACGCTGGTAGAGATCGTAGCGGATACCAAGATTCAGGGTTAAGCGTTTGTTAACCTTCCAGTCATCCTGGAAATAAGCTCCGAACTCGAGGTTGCGCCAGTGGCGAACATTGCTTGACAGTTGGGCCGAGGGTGTTTGACTGAAGGAAGAACAGGGGGCTTTGCAGATCCCGGGATCGACGCCGGCCAATTGCGCGTAGGGCGCGTCGGCAGCAAATCCCACCTGATCATAAAAGTAGTAGGACGGGCGCGCGACGTTGAACTCACTATTCTCGATGTTGCGGCGGAAATCGGCACCCACCTTGAAGTTATGGTTGCCGTGCCCGATCGACACCATGTCCGAGTAGGTGTAAACGTTCTCCTTAAAGCTTTGTGGGTAGCCGTTGTAAGAACCAAAGCCAGCTACGCCGTCCCCGTTCAGGGCGATACCCGGTACGCCGCCGTGATTCGTGGTGATTTTAGTGTTGTTCTGCAGATAACCCAAACGGACTTCATTCAGGACCGCAGGACTAAATGTGTGTACGAAGCTCAGTGACCCTTGAGGGAAGTTATTTCGCAGCGGGTTGCTGAACCCACGATCACATGCCGCGTTGCAAGGACCAAAGGCGTCCGTTTGGCGGTTGTAGTTGTACTGAATGTAGAAGCGGTTGTTCGTATTCCAGTTGTAGTCAATGCGCAACGACGCTTCGTTGCCGTTGAACAGATTGGCCTGACCGAGACCGCCGGTCTGGGTTCTGAATGTCGCCACGCTAACTTCGCGAATAGAAGTCGACCGGTCCAATGTGCCTGTGGTGACGCCGGGTTGATTCACGCAGCCTGCTGCCTGCATTGCAGTGATGTCTAGAGGCGTGACGCCGAAAATATTTACTAATTTTTGATGTTGCAGGGGGGTAAAGCCAACAGGAGGGCCATTCACAGTGTTGTCGTCGAGACATAGCAGAGGGCTGTAGTTGGGTGTAATCGTACCGGCGCAATCGGGGTTGCCGTTCAACACCGTCCAGACGTAGCAATCTGCGGTGAGCCCATCCGGTGTTCCCGGGTTCTTCGGTGCGAAGTTCTTATACAGAAGAGCAGCCGTGGAGTTCAAGCCAGTCGGGGCACTGTCAGCCGCGATGATTGCGTCGCGAAATGCCTTCGATTCCTGCAAGATGTTCTGTGGAGTTCCAATGGTGGAGAATCGATCACCCTGCACAGAAAGGAAGAAGAACAACTTGTCCTTCACAATGGGACCGCCGACGGTTCCGCCGAATTGGTTAAAGTGCAATGCCGGACGAGCCACCTGATTCTTGTTCAGGAAGAAGTAGTTGGCATCCAGCGCGTTGTTGCGGATGTATTCCCATCCGCTACCGTGCCAAGCGTTCGTGCCGGATTTGGTTACCAGGTTCACGGTGCCCCCGGCGCTGTTGCCATACTGGGCAGACATGTTGAGCTGCAACTGCTGGAATTCTTCGACGCTGTCCTGAATCGGGACGTTGACCGCGTTGCCGCTCAAACCCTTATTTGATACGCCATTGATCAGGAAGCCGTTGAAGTTCTCGCGAACGCCGTTGACGACCGTGCCGTGGCCACCTTCAAAATCCACGCCGGTAACGTTGACCGCGCCAGCGCTCATCTGCATCAAATCGAATACGTTGCGGCCATTGAGGGGAAGCGCATTAATTTGCGTCGAGCTCACCGTCGTCGCCAGTTTGGAGTCTTCCGTGTTGACGGCAGCGACAGCACCGGTGACTTCGACGAGTTCGGATGTCTTACCGATCTGCATCTTGAAGTCTACGTGCGAGATGGTGCCGGCATTGATTTGTGTGCCAGCGCTGGATACGGACTTAAATCCGGCAGCCTCCACAGTCAACGTATAAGAGCCAACCGGAAGTTCTTTGATTGAGTAGTTGCCGCTAGCGTTCGTGGTCGTCGAGGCGCTCAAATTGCTGGCCGCGTTTTTCACGGAGATCTTGGCGTTCGCGATGGCGGCGCCGGATGGATCGGTGATGGTGCCGGTGAACTGACCATTTTGAACCTGCGCAAATGCGCTCAAGCTCAGTGCCAGCACGGTGAAAACTACTAGGCAGAACTGCAATCTTCTCATTACCTACCCCCTGGAAGCTGTGGTGCAAATTGTCGATGCACGAAAACTATTGATTGCGAAGTCTTTCGAACTGCGTTCAATTCGGACTTGGACCCTCAAGCTCAGCCGTCGTGGGCTGTGGCGAACCCAATCGCCAAAAAACGAATCCTTGCGAGTGCGGCATTCTGCACTCCGCAAGTACGTTTTGTCAAGCTATCTTGCTGATTCGCTGACCGTTGCCGGGTGGAAGAAGCATTTTCTGCGTTTCCGTGCCGCCAGAACCTAGTCAGATACTACGTTTGGCTTGTTATGGCATTTGAGGAACCAAAATGGAATCCTCATATTTTTCAATTAGTTGGCTCGCATTTGCCGACACAAAACTATGACGAAGTGAATGTTGTAAAGGCAGATATATTCCAAATTCTGTATATGGCGATCTCGTCTTAACGCGACGGAGCCTTAACGTGACGCGTGAGAATTGGAATTGGCGGGATTTTGGACGACGCCGGATCCTTCTTCTATGGTCAGTTGCTGGTCGGCGGGCTGGGGCCCGACGCGGTCGACCTGACCACTGGGCCAACGGATGACGATCGAGTCCACTCGCGTCGCGTCGCCCAAGCCGAAATGCAGGCGCGGATCGCTCGCGCTTTCAAAACTGCTGTTCGTGCGTACTTCGGCGTACTGCTTGGAGCCGTTGGCAGTGATTTCGACTTGGGCTCCGAAGCCATCGCGATTGGATTTGTGGCCTACGGTCTTGATGCGCAGCCAGTGACCGGGGGCCGGCGCCTCGTTTCGCAGGAGCGCGGGCGAACCGTCCATCACCGTGAAGAGCAGATCCTGGCGTCCGCGGTTCCAGAAGTCGGCGGCCACGGCACCGCGGCCGATGTATTTTTTCGAGAGTGCGGCTCCCGATTTTTCTGCGAGCTCCTCAAATTTTCCGTTCTTCAAATTGTGAAACAGGAATGGACGCTCGGCGTACCCGACGCCGAACGATTGACCTTCCACCTGCGCGTCCACGTGTCCGTTGGCGATGAAGATGTCGGGCCAGCCATCGTTGTCGTAGTCGAGGAACTTCGCTCCGAATCCGAGATATGGATAACTGATGGCGCCGATGTTGGCGGGACCTGCCTGGTCGGTGAACTCGCCGTTGTGGTCGTTGTGGTAAAGGTTGTTGGAGTCGTCAGAGAAATTCGTCTTTAGGATGTCAGGCCAGCCGTCGCGATCGTAGTCGGCGGAGTCCACGCCCATGCCCGCCTGCTCGTGTCCGTCGGCACTGTAGGCTGCTCCGGCTTCGGCACCTACTTCGGTGAATCCGCCTTTGCAGTTGTTGTGGTAGAGGAGGCTCGGAGAGGAGTCGTCGGCTACGTAGAGATCGGTGCAGCCGTCTTTGTCGTAGTCGAGCCAGACTACGCCCAGACCGTAGTATCGATCGGGATCGATATTGAGTTTTTCCGTGACGTCCGTGAAGGTGCCGTCGCCGTTGTTGTGGAAAAGGCGGTCGCGACTTCCTTTGAGTCCGCGCGGCCCGCAATTCACCGGAATGCCTCGATACTGGCAGAACGGTCCGTCACCGAACGGCGGAAGGTGATTCATGTCCACATCAACATAGTCGGCAACAAAAAGATCGAGGTGGCCATCGTTGTCGTAATCACCGAAGGCTGCGCTGGCGCCCCACTCGGTGGCGTTGGCAACTCCGGCTTTGGCGGTAACGTCGGTGAAGGTGCCGTCATGATTGTTGTGATACAGCGCGGAGCCGTGATAGCCGGTGATGTAAACATCTTCCCAGCCGTCGTTGTCGTAATCTCCGATGGCGACGCCATATCCCCAGCCGCAGAAATTCAAGCCGGACTTCGCGGATACGTCGGTGAATGTGCCGTCATGATTGTTGCGATAGAGCTTGGGTGGATGGCACTTGTGGGCCTTGTAGTCTGCGATGGTGGAGCCGTCTATAAGAAGGATGTCGAGCCAGCCATCGTTGTCGAAGTCGAAAGCGGCAGCGCCACCGCATTGGGTTTCGACAATGTAAAGTTTTTCGCGGCTACCGCAGAGCAGATGAAAGTCGATGCGGGCTGCGCGAGTTACGTCGGTGAATAGTGGTTTCTCCGCGCCGGGAGATTTCACGGGAGGATTGGCCGCAGGCGTTTTCGTCACGGGAGCGGCATGCGAACTGGTCTTGGGACTGGTTTGAGCCGTGCTCGATGAGACCAACAACAGTACGGGCAGACATGCGGCGACAACGGATGCGAACTTGGATCGCATGATCACTGATCGCGGCCCGTGGCCATGCCTGATGTTGGACGCTGGGCCTTCTTGAGTTCGGTGAAGCGATCGCGCTCGGCTCGCGCTTCCTCGGTTTTGCCCAACTTGTCGAGCGCGCGTGCCAACTGGTAGTGCGGGCTCGCGTCGTCGGGCTTAAGCTTCGTGGCTTTTCGCAAGGAAGTCTCGGCGGCTGCGGCTTGGCCTGCTGACAACTGAGCCTTTCCCAGGTTGTACCAGACGTCGGAGTTTGATCCGTCGAGTTGGGTGGCGCGCTGCAGATTCGTAATTGCGGCTTCGAACTGCCCGCGATCCAGTAGCGATCGGCCCAGTTCGTACACAACAGAGGGCGATTCGCCGGAACGTCGCAGCTCCTCTTTGTATTCGGCGATCGCTTCTTCGCTTCGGCCCAGACTCGAATACGCGAATCCGAGATGGTAGTGCCCCAAATGAACCGAGGGGTCGAGCTTCAGCGCAGCTTTGAATTCGTCGATCGCCTGGAGGCTGCGGTTGGAATTGAGATAGGCGCGGCCCAGCAGAATATGAGCGAGGGTGTTCGACGGGTCGAGTTTGATTGAGGTGTCTAACTCGGCCGCAGCTTTGTCGTAGTCCGTTAGGCTGAGGTAAACCAATGCGAGATCGAAGCGAATCGTGGAGTCTTCCGGATTGAGATCGCGCGCGCGCCCCAATTGATCCAGAGCCTGCTTGAGATCTCCGGTTTTGAAATATGCAACGCCCAGGTAGTGACGGAATTGCGCATCGCGAGGCCAGCGTCCGACGGACTGCTGTCCCAGCAGAACGGCTTCCTTCGGTTGACCCGAGTCGAGGTAATGCAGCATCTGTTTCCGCGTTTGCGATTGCGTCTGCGAAAAGGCGGTCAAAGAACACAATAGAATTGCGGCAATTCCGATCAGAGACAGTACCCATGTCGGAGCATGGCGGTGCGAGTCACGGGAATCTGCCTGAAACAAGGAATGCGACCGCTCTGTTTCCTGTCTCATCACATCAATAACTGCGCTTTTCATCGTCGGTGTTGTCATCGTATCGTTTCTGCGCGGCGGGTCGCAATGCGAGCCCTCGAAAATTGGAAAGGGGATGGAATGAATACCGCGGATTTTCTTCGGATGTTTGATTACGATCACTGGGCAAATGGTGAGTGCGTGCGCGTGATGAAGGCTGGCGGGCCGGTCCCGGCCAAGACGCTTGGCCGTTTGGCGCACATCTTGTCGGCCGAGAAATTGTGGCTCGATCGGATTGTGGGACGGCCCCAGTCGCTAGCTGTTTGGCCTAGTTTATCAATTGACGAGTGCCAGAAACTGGTGGTTGAGATGGCGTCAGCATGGAGAGAATATCTGCAAAACCTGGAATCGCATTCTCTGGGAGAAAAAGTGGACTACCGCAACACGAAGGGCGAGTCCTGGTCCAGTCGTATTGAGGACATCCTGTTACACGTCGTCATGCATTCGGTGTATCACAGAGGCCAGATCGCACTCGAACTGCGCGAAGCTGGATTTGAACCTGCCTCTACGGATTTCATTCTCGCGGTGCGGCAGGGAATCGTGGAGTAGGGCGGCGGCACGGTTCGGCGTCAGGGCAGATAACCATAGAGGTCACGGAGGAACACAGAGGAATTCTGAATGATCCAGGAAACACGTTGAGGCTATGAATTATGGATCTTGGAACAATAAGGCGCGTTTGGCTCCCGATGGTCTTAGGTGCGTGCGCACTGGTTGCGATCTTCAGGTCTGCCCTGGCGATACATAGTGCGTTGCGATGGGTGGGGTTGGTCGTTTGCTTTATCGGCCTTGCGGGTATCATCGTGGCGCGCTACACGCTCGGGCGATCGTTCTCGATCAAAGCAAAGGCTACGGAGTTGGTCACGACCGGCATCTACTCTCGAATTAGCAATCCTATTTATGTATCCGGCGTAATTTGTCTGAGCGGGGTTGCGATCATGGTGTCGCACATCTATATGCTCGCTATTCTAGTTTTGATCATCCCGATGCAGATCCTGCGTGCGCGCCGGGAAGCACGAGTGCTCGAAGAAAAATTCGGCGAGGAGTATCGCCAATATCGCGCCCGAACTTGGTTTTAATTCCCCGGTATTCCTTCTCCCGGCCTCGCTGCTATCATTGCCCCAATGAATTCGACCTGGCCCAAGCCAAGACTCCTTATGTTGGTCTTCTGTCTGTTCCTGGCGTGCACTCTCCGTGCTGCCCAAGAGCCCAAACTTGATCCGCTTCCAGTTCCTGTTACCAACAATGCTGTCGCCATCCTGCACGGCGAGGGTGGAACGCGAATCCTTTCGTTCATGGGCATGGGTGCCAAGAAAACCTGGGACGCAGTCACCACCAGCGCCTACGAAATGGACCTTGACACCGGCAAGTGGAAAGAGACACGGCCTGTTCCCGGAGTCGTGGGGCGACTCGCGGCCACGGCGGTCGCGCTGCATGACCAGGTCTTTATTTTCGGCGGCTACGTCGTGGGCAACGATGGTAGCGAGACCACGCTGTCCGATCTCAACGTCTTTGTTCCATCGCAGAACCGCTATTACCGCGGCAAGGACATTCCGGTGCCGGTGGATGATGCTGTCGCTGGTGTCTATCGGGATCGCTACATATTCCTGATTGGAGGGTGGTCGAAGACCGACGCCGTCCACAACGTTCAGGTGTACGACACGGATAAGGATGAATGGATGCAGGCCACGCCTTTTCCGGGCACTCCGGTATTTGGTCATGCGGGTGCCATCGAAGGCGACACTATCGTCTATGTGGACGGAGCGTACAAAAATCCGGATCCCAAAGGTCCGAAATACGTTGCTTCCAGCGAGTGTTGGATGGGCAAGCTCCCGAAAGGAAAAAAGCCCGACGTCACCAAGATTGAGTGGACCAAATTACCGGCTCATCCCGGGAATGCCCGCTATCGAATCGGTGCGGGAGCAGGCCTGCCGGACAAGAAAGGTGGCAAGATTTATTTTTCCGGTGGAACAGACAATCCCTACAACTACAACGGCATCGGTTATGACGGCAAGCCATCCGAACCTTCGCCCGTGACCTTTGCCTTCGACGTGCGCTCGGAAAAATGGGAGACGGTCAACGAGAACACTCCCGACCCAACCATGGATCACCGCGGTTTACTTGTGACTCACCAAGGGTTGGTGCTGGTCGGCGGGATGGAGAAGGGTCAGACGGTTACCGCGAAAGTCACGGTTGTAAAAGCGAGTTCAAGGAAGTAGGCTTTTAGCTTGCCCCGGCGGTCAGTTCGCGGGGGCGCTTGTGGCAATCGCACATTGCGTGCGCCCAATCATCACCAGATCGGGTGACACGAATCACGGCAGAGCATCCCCTCCAGGAATTCAATAGCTGAAGCCGCATTTCCAGCGGCGTCCTTAGTTTTCGTTTCTTTGACGATCGTCAAATCCAAAATCCGCACGTTTCAAAATTCGGAGGCAAGCCTATGAGTGCAGTAATGGAACCGCCCAAGAAGAACGCCGCGGCGGACTATATCAGTCAGATTCTCAACCTCGTAAAAGCCAAGAACCCGGCCGAGCCGGAATTTCATCAGGCCGTTCTCGAAGTGCTCGAGTCCTTGCGGCTCGTGTTGGAGCGCCACCCGGAGTACCAGGAAGCGAAGATTCTCGAACGCATCACCGAGCCCGAAAGAGTATTGATGTTCCGTGTCCCCTGGTTTGACGACAAGGGGAAAGTGCAAGTAAATCGCGGGTTCCGCATTGAGATGAACAGCGCGATCGGGCCGTACAAAGGCGGGCTGCGTTTCCACCCGTCGGTGAATCTGGGCATCCTGAAGTTCCTGGCGTTCGAACAGGTGTTCAAGAACTCGCTCACCACGCTACCCATGGGCGGTGGCAAGGGCGGCTCGGATTTCGATCCGAAGGGCAAGAGCGACAACGAAGTCATGCGGTTCTGCCAGAGCTTTATGACCGAGCTGTGCCGGCACATTGGGCCGGACACGGACGTACCCGCCGGCGACATCGGCGTGGGCGGACGCGAAATCGGTTTCATGTTTGGGCAATACAAGCGGCTGCGGAATGAATTCACGGGCGTGCTCACAGGCAAAGGTCTGGCCTGGGGCGGCTCGCTGATTCGTCCGGAAGCGACCGGCTACGGCTGCGTATACTTTGCGCAGGAAATGCTGAAGACGAAGAAGGACAAGCTGGAAGGCAAGGTTTGTCTGGTTTCTGGCAGCGGCAACGTGTCGCAATACACGGTGGAGAAGCTGCTGGATCTGGGTGCGAAGCCGGTGACGTTGTCCGATTCCGATGGCGCGATTTATGACGCTGACGGCATCGACCGCGAGAAACTGGCGTTCGTCATGGATCTGAAGAACAACCGGCGCGGGCGCATCAAGGAGTACACGGAGAAATTCAAGAAGGCCGTGTTCAACAAGGTGGACCCGAAGCTCGACCACAACTGGCTCTGGAACATCAAGGCCGATTGCGCATTCCCGAGCGCCACACAGAATGAGATCAACGCGAAGGACGCGGCGAACCTCATTAAGAATGGCGTGAAGGTTGTGAGCGAGGGCGCGAACATGCCGAGCACACTGGAAGCGACGAAAATGTTCCTCGACCACAAAGTCCTGTACGGACCAGCCAAGGCCGCGAACGCTGGCGGCGTGGCAACGTCTGGACTGGAAATGTCGCAGAACAGCATGCGTATCGCCTGGACTCGCGAGGAAGTCGATGATCGTTTGCACAAGATCATGATTTCCATTCACAAGGAAAGCCTGGAAGCGGCCGAGAAATACGGCACGCCGGGCAACTACGTGAACGGAGCCAATATCGCGGGCTTCCTGAAAGTGGCGAACGCGATGCTGGATCAGGGGTTAGTGTAAGGAATCACAAACTAACCTGCAGCAAAACTTCGGGACCTCGCAAGGGGTCCCGAAGGTATTTTGGGCGGATTAGGGACCATTCTCGTGGCCATCGTAAAACGGTCCACACTATTCTACGGTTCTACGGTCCGCGCGAAACACCGCGTCTCTGTTTTGTTGTGCTAGCTGGTCCTTCATTTCGTCCCTCATGTCCTTGACGTCAATCCGGCGCTGGATTGATGATGTCGAGGGCGCAGACTCACCGCGGGCCCGTCCTGCACTGCTGCCATTGATGCGTTGGAGTTGAATTTTTGGGTTAGAAGGAAGCTCATTCATGAACAATTGGAATTTTCTAAAGCTTGCAACCTTGGTTGCAGCGATCCTCATGGTGTGCCTCGTGCTATCTCATTCGATGCGCGCTGACGAAGGCATGTGGACCTTCGACAATTTTCCGTCCAAGACGGTCGGCGAGAAGCATGGCTTCACGCCGTCACAAGCCTGGCTTGATCACGTGCGGCTATCGTCGCTTCGAATCGCCGGCGGTTGCTCGGCGTCGCTTATTTCCCCGCAGGGCCTCGTGATGACCAACCATCATTGCGTGGTCGAATGCGTCGAGCAGTTATCCACGCCGAAGCAGAACTTCGTGGACGAAGGATTTGCCGCGAAAACCCAAGCTGAGGAACGTCAGTGCCCGGCATTTGAACTCGACCAACTAGTTGAAATTCGCGACGTGACCAAAGACGTTCACGGAGCGACCGAGGGCAAAACTGGCGAAGAGGCCAACAAGGCTCTGCGCGCCAAGCAAGCGGAATTGCAGCAAAGCTGTGGTTCCGACCCCGGCGTTCGCTGCGATGTCGTGTCGCTTTACCACGGCGGTATTTACGATCTCTATCGCTACAAGCGATACAACGATGTGCGGCTAGTATTTGCGCCGGAATTTGGCGTCGCTCAGTTCGGCGGTGATCCTGACAACTTCAACTTCCCGCGGTTCGATTTCGATATCGGCCTGGTGCGCGCCTATGAAGGAGGCAAGCCAGTCACGAGTTCGGAGTATCTCCACTGGAGTTCGAATGGTTCGAAGGATGGAGATCTAGTTTTTGTTCCAGGAAATCCGGGTGGCACTAGTCGTGAACTCACCATGTCGCAGATGGCCTTTGAACGCGACATCGTGTTCCCGAATATCTTGCCGGCACTGGCGGAGACGCGCGGTCAGCTGGAACAATTCATTACGCGCGGTCCGGAACAGGCGCGTGAAGCCAATGAACAGCTCTTCTACATCGAGAACGGTTACAAAGCACTCTTCGGGCGGCAGCAGTCTCTTCTTGATCCGGAGTTCATGGCGGTGAGAGAAAAGCAGGAGCGGGATCTGCGCTCTGCGGTTGCGGCGGATCCGAAACTCGCAGCCTACGCTTCGGCTTGGGATGAGATCGCCAAAATTCAGAAAGTGCGCGAACAACTTTTCCTTCGCAATACTCGCCTGAACGGGCGCGCATTTCGAGGAGGCCTGCTGGGCAATGCCGTTACGCTGGTGCGCGCCGCGGCCGAGCGCACCAAGCCCAATCGCGAGCGTCTCCCGGAATACACGGATCAGGCGCTGGTGGAAGTGCAGCAGGAAATGTCAGCCCCAGTCCCGGTTTTCAAGGATCTGGAAGAAATGAGTCTCGCGCTGTCTTTGAATTTCATTCGGCGCGACCTCGGCGCGGATGATCCATTTGTCAAGAAGATGCTCGGCAAGGAGTCGCCCGAGCAACTCGCGCATCGCTTGGTGAGTGGCACGAAACTCGACGATCCAAAAGTGCGCGAAGAACTCTACAAAGGAGGCCACGCGGCCATCGCGGCATCTGACGATCCGATGATTCGCTTTGCCGCACTGGTTAACGATGACCTGCTCGCGGTGCGAAAAGAATATGAGAACCGCGTCGAGGCCCCGACCCGTACCGCTGCCGAGAGAATCGCCAAGGCACGCTTCGCGGTCTACGGCACCAGCATTGATCCCGATGCGACCTTCACGCCGCGGCTGAGCTATGGCACGGTTAAGGGCTTTGAAGATGGCGAGGGCAAATTCGTGCAACCGTACACGACCATGGGTGGCCTGTTCGAACGCGCTACTGGCGCCCCTCCGTACAAGTTGCCGGAAAGTTGGCTGAAGGCGAAAGCGTCCGTCAACCCCGCGCTCCCGATGAACGTCTCGACCACAAACGACATCATTGGCGGCAATTCAGGTAGTCCTTTGATCGACAAAGATGCCAAAGTGATCGGCTTAATTTTCGACGGGAATATTTTCTCGCTGGGTGGCGACTACGGCTATGAAGGTGCCAAGAATCGGGCCGTTGCCGTGGACAGCCATGCCCTGATCGAAGGACTCGGAAAGGTTTACCACATGGATCGCGTGGTCGACGAAATCGAGGCAGGTCGCAAATAACAAACTAGAGGGCAAAAGAAATAGGCAGTCGGGCGGATGGATTCTAAAGTCCCTCCGCCTGATGTTTTTTGTGAGTTACTCCTTCGGGCTGCGACGCCAAATCGGCAGTGCAGGGTTCCAGGTGTGAACTTCCTTTTGAAAGTCGAGCACCTTCCCGCCGGCCACAACAGGTGTCAAGCCGGAGATCTCGCCGATCTCAGCGATGCGGGCGTCGAGTCGCTTGCGCAACTCGGGCGTCGAAAACGTTTCCACGATTTGCGCGGGCATCAACTCTCCATGACCTTCGCAGAGTGGACACTTCACCTTCGTGGTTTGCTCCAGCATGATGGATACCCCCTGTACGCAAGAGAGAACAATCAAGAATCGAGGCGATTAGAAGCCTCACGGAGAATTCAAACAGTGATGAATGCCACAGGAGAAAGTGACGAACCTCACAGACGTGTGAGACGATCGGAAAGTTTCTAGCGTGCGCGCGCCAGCACCAGTGTCACATCGTCAGGTTGTTCGTTCTCGCCAATCCAATCATCGACTGCAGCCGTAACGGCGGCCGTGATGCGCTCGAGAGGCAGGTGACGGTTTGCGCGGACAATCTGGATCAGGCGATCCTCGCCGAATTCTCCGTAGTCATTTTCCGGTTCGGTAACGCCGTCGCTGTAGGCGACTAGTAGATCGCCGGGTTGGAGATCGACGGTGCCTTCGGGAAAATCCTGGTTGTCGAGAAGGCCAACAACGGTGCCGCCGCAGCTTAGCAAGCGCGATGAACCATCCTCGGAAATCAAGATCGGAGGCAGGTGGCCCCCGTTTGAATAGGTGAGGCGGCGATTGTTTCCATCCCAGACTCCGAGGAATAACGTTGCATACTTTGCGTCGGGCGTGCTCTGGTAAAGCTGATGATTCAGCAGCGCGAGCAAAATTGCGGGTGAGGCCTCGGCTCCAGGCGCGTCGCTCTCGAGCACCATCCCGTGACCGCCGCGTCCGCCAACTGCAGCGGGTTCTCGCAGGAAGGGAATGCCCTCCAAACTGTATGCGCGGACGGCAGAGTGAATGGTTGCCATCAACAGCGCGGCGGAGATTCCTTTGCCGCTGATGTCGCCCACGGCAAGAATCATCTTCTCGTTACTGAGCGTAAGGAAATCGTAGTAGTCGCCGCTCACCGTACGCGCGGGACGGCAGAACCCATGCACCTCAAGCGATTCCAGTTGCGAAATTTCTTTGGGGAAAAGCTGTGCCTGCACTTCCTGCGCGATAGAGAGTTCGTTTTCGAGGCGCTGCTTCTCTTTCTGCTCCAGGACTAGACGCTCGATCGACGTTGTCATGGAGTTAAATGAGTTGGCAAGCGTAGCTAATTGATCGCTGGATTTGACGGCGATGCGGTGACTGAAGTCGCCACGGTTCACGTGCGTGGTAGCGTTGTAGAGGTCAGCGACTGCGGATGTGATGCTGCGAGTGAGCTTGGTGCCGACCCACAACGCCAGCAGCTCAATCACGGCTAGGAAAATCGCGATCGAGAATAGGGCATACTCCACGCCGACGGCATAATCGCCAAGCACGGCGAAGAGTGTGGAGTAAAGCATGGATGGCCTGGTTTCCACCCATGCCAGGGCGCCACCGCGTTGGCGTTCGCCGGTCGACCACTCCGTGACTTGCAGCGGAATGGGAAAAGAAATCTGGCGATCAAACGCGTTGACCGCGGAAGGAATCGAGCCAGAGGAGAAGGTGTGTTCCGCCTGAGGAGAGGGGTTCACGCCTTGCCCGGCGTTGGTGCCGGTCCGGCTCCCGCCTAGGGAGAACGCCGTTCCTGAAGCTTGATTCTCCGCCGAGAAAGTAATCTCGCCAAGGTTGCCCGAGGACTCTTCCGACAATTCTTCAATCAGTTTCTTGTCGAACGGTTCGCTGATAACGACACGCAGTGATTCAGGCGCGGGCGTGACCACTGTGGCTGCTCGGACGTAGAGCTTGCCCTGGTCGCGCACGATATCGCGAAAATCTCCCGTGATGAACGCGGGAAAACTAACGATGGGCGTGACTTGCGGCCCTGTGCAGCGTGGATTCTGGTCGCGGAACCAGACGCACACTTGACGGCGCGCCCACTCCGGGCGACGCGGGCGAGCGAAGTCGATGACGGCGGGATCAAGTCTTCCTGAGCGATCGATCTGGCTCACCAGCGAATGCGCGATCGCCCGGTTGGAAGCTTCCATGCCGTGCAGGTGAGTTGAAATATCGGACGTCACAACAAAACTGGCAAATTGCCCGGCGAACAGATAGAGCGCAGTCATCGAAATGATGAAGACGAGGAAGACCGGGATCACTCCGATGAAAACGTAGGTGACGATGAGGCGGTTGCGCAGCCGCCAGAGTAAACGCGAACGCAGCCAGCGGATCGCAAGCAGCGTCAGCAAGATGATCGCGAGAATGCTGAGAAAGATGACCCATCCGCCGAGACTCGAGGAGATATTCGGGCGGAGACGACTGGTCGCCATTTGCACGGCGAAGAGGAACAGGTCGAGCGCCAGCACGTAGAGTGCAGCCCAAGCCACTCGACTTTCCGGCCAAAGGCCGTTGTCGCGAAGCTTGCTCTCGAGTTCGAGAGAGATCAGTCTCATGGTTCGTCGTTCGTCAAACCAAAGTCATTTCAGACCGTGCGATACCGCTCCCCAACGCGGCCCCTCAGATCTCAGGATAGAAATCAAAGAACGCAGACAAACTAGTTCGTAGCTGCTTCTCGATTTCTTCCTTGCCACCCTCAAGGATATGCATGGTGACGCGCGCGTCGCGGCCGTTCTTAAGCTTCACGACGGCATCGCCGACTTCCGTGATTTCTTCGGCGGGGAGCAGGCGCAGGCCATACACCAACGTCAGATTTGCCATGTCACAGATTGTAAGCCAGCGGGCGCGGGCGGTGGGAAGCGTGCGAGTAAAGAAGACTACGACAGCAGGTAGTGCCTATCCGGGAGGCCAACTCAAGTTGCGGCCGCCAATCAGGTGCACGTGGAGATGAAACACAGACTGCCCGGCGCGCGGACCGACATTGAGCACCGTGCGATATCCGTCTTCGATGGAGCGCTCGCGGGCAATCTGAGCAGCCGCAAGATGGCAACGTCCGACGAGTTCGGCATCTTCGGTCGCGGCTTCCTTCAGTCCCGCGATGTGTTTCTTGGGGATGACCAGAATGTGCGTCGGGCCCTGCGGATTGAGGTCTTCGAAGGCAAACGTGTGCTGGTCTTCAAAGACTTTCTTGGAAGGCACTTCACCACGAATAATGCGACAGAAAAGACAATCGGTCATAAGCTTCGTTTTCTCGTTGTCTGGAAAAGCCAATCTCACGCGATAAGCAAGAGTATGTTTGACACAAAACGATAACACCGCGTGCAGCAACTGCCAATTAAGCGTGGGTCGGGAATCAAACGATTAGTCGAGCCGCACCAGAAATATGGGTGCGTCGGCTTTTTGGGTTTCGCTGATTACGCCTTGAGCTCGTTGGCGATCATCTTCGAGCACGCGAACTCGTACCCACCAGTCCCCGGTGGGGCTCGCGAACTTGAGGACCTTCGCGGTCTGATAGCGACGCTGCAGGCGGCCAGTTAACTCCGCAGCGCCGTCCTCTTCGTGAAAGGGGCCGATCTGCACGGCCCATTTTCCACCCGAATCGAGCGGAGATGGGGCTTTCAACACCGCAAGATGAACCTGCGCGACCCCGGGCAGATAGACATCCAGAGCCTTGGCGGCGGCGAATGAGAGATCGAGAATGCGGCCTTCGACAAACGGCCCGCGATCGGTGATACGCAACACAACCGAGTGGCCGGTCTTCACATTGGTGACGCGCACAATCGAGCCTAGCGGCAAGGTCAAATGCGCGGCGGTCATGGCATTCATGTTGTAGACCTCACCATTGGAGCCACGGCGGTTGTGATACGGCGCTCCGTACCAGCTTGCCATGCCAGTTTGTTCGTAGATCGGCTTGGCATCGGCTGGGACATCAATCTTCTCGGCGGGTTCTTCGTGAGGGTTTGAAGTTTCTTGCGGAGCCTCAGGCTTTTGTTCGGAGATCGGAGGCGGCGCAGGAACCATGACTTGCGTCTGCTTGTGCCCGCATCCAGCGAGCAGAGCCATCCCCACAAAAAGAAGAATGACCGCTAGAAGGGTTCGGGCAGGCGTCACGGCAACTCTGCTCACAGATTCTTTTGCTGCTTTTCCAAATATTCGGCGAAGCCCGCGAGTTTGTCGGCCGCAATGCGCAGGGCTTTCGAAGAATGCGTTCTCACTGCGGGCACGACTTCGTCGTTGAGATAGCTAACTAGTTCGGCCGTTTCCTTCTCCAGCGTCTCGGCGATGTTGGCCACCGAGCGATTGAAACGTGCGGACGCATCGTCCACCTTGCGTTCGAATTCGGTCATGGTCATCCTGACAGAGCGGAATTTTGATCAAGCGTTTGGCCGCGGATGCCGAACCCCTTCATTATCGTGTGAGCTGCGATCGGGGGTCAATCGGGAAGGGCTTGGCCCGCGCACTCGGAAGACCACGGGTGCGAGCCAGTCGCGGTACAATCTCGCCATGCGTTTCAGGACATCCAGCGCGCCCATGTTTTGTTTCACCCTCGTGCTGTTTGCGGCGATGGCAGCGACGTCTGCCTGCACCATGAATGGCGAGCGTCCAGCACGCACTTTCGCAGACGCGACGGGCGGCGAAGGCATGGAGCGCGTTTTCTGGAAGAACGTGGCCACCTCGAATTGGACCGAAATCGAGCGCGTGCTGGCCACCAACTACATGGGCATGACGCCGGGCGGAACCCTCGATCGCGCGGCTGCGCTCGATCAATACCGTCAATGGAAGCTCAAGGATTATTCGCTGGGCGATGTAAAGACCGAGATGAATGGCAGCACTTTTGTTGTCACCTATACGATTACTCTGACTGGTACGGGGGGTGAGCAAGCGCTTCCACCAACCCCGCAGCACATGATGACCGTTTGGCAGCAACAGAAGGCCGGATGGGTCGAGATCGCGCACAGCGTCAGCCAGCCATAATGCGTGCGGTGAATTCCAAAACAACAAGAATGCGAAGCAAGGTGCGGAAGCCCAAAGATCCCGCTCGCACTATGAAGATCGTCAATTTTCGCCGAGCGCTGCTTGCCTGGTATGACGCTCACCGGCGCGACCTGCCCTGGCGGCGCACACAGGATCCCTACGCGATCTGGCTCTCGGAAATCATGTTGCAGCAAACGCGCGTAGCTGCCGTGCTGGAGCACTACCGAATTTTTCTGGAACGTTTTCCAAACATCATTGCTCTGGCCGAAGCCTCGGAAGACGACGTTCTGGCCGTCTGGAGCGGACTGGGCTATTACCGGCGGGCTCGGATGATGCACCAGTGTGCCCGGGTAATAGTGGATAAGCATCGGGACCAATTCCCCGAGAGCGCCGCCGCGCTGCGCGAGTTGCCAGGGATCGGTCGCTACACATCGGCGGCCATCGCGAGTATCGCGTTTGCAGAACCAGTTGCGGTTGTGGATGGAAACGTGGAGCGTGTGCTGGAGCGGTTGGACGGTCGAACACTCGCGGTGGAGCAAGTCTGGGCACGCGCGCAAGAATTGCTTCCCCCGTCGCGGCCCGGCGCCTTCAATCAGGCGATGATGGAATTGGGTGCGACGGTATGCCTGCCCGGCGAGCCGCGCTGTCTGATCTGTCCCGTGCGTCAATGGTGCTCAACGCAAGGCGAAGCGCCGCGGAAAACGCCACCACCCCGCCAAAAGCAAAAAGAAATCTGGTGCGCACTCGATCGTCGGGACGGCCAAATTCGAATGGTGCAGCGGTCGAAGAGCGATTCGTTAATGGCAGGGATGTGGGAACTACCACAGTGGGCGGAGCCGCCGGTCAACGAAGAGGCAGCGCGCTGGCGCACCTTCCGCCATTCCATTACCGTTACCAACTACACCGTTCATGTGCTGCGTGATTCGCAGAACCATCGTGGCCAAGGAGCCTCTCGCGGCAAGTGGATTGCAATCACTAAGATTTTGCAGCTGCCAATTACCGGCTTGACTCGAAAGATCCTCAAGGCCGACAGTATCATCTAATCTTCAGTAGAGGAATTCCGCCATGAAATGGCTGGATCATTTATTTGGAGGTCCGAAAGACATGGCTGCATTGACGGCCGGAACCAAGGCTCCGGATTTTTCGCTGACCGCGCTCGACGGCAGCACCTTCTCATTGCAGGAAGCGCTCGGGCGTGGACCCGCGGTCGCCGCATTTTTCAAAGTCTCGTGTCCCATTTGCCAGTATGCCTTCCCGTATTTTGAGCGCCTGCACAAGGCCTATGGCGAGAAAGCCACGATCATCGGCATCTCCCAGGATAACCAGCGCGACACGGTCGCCTTCTTGAAAGAATACGGCGTGACCTTTCGCACGCTGCTCGACGATCCGACGGGCTATGTGGCTTCGAACGCCTATGGCCTGACGAATGTGCCGTCGCTGTTTCTGATCGGCCAGGACGGGCAGATTGAAGTGTCCAGCGTGGGCTGGGTGAAGACGGAATTTGAAGAAGTCAGCCGGAAACTCGCGGCGGCGCAGCAATCCTCGCCCCCGGTGCTGTTCAAGCCCGGCGAGGAAGTGCGCGACTTCCGCGCTGGTTGAGGGTCGAAAAACTGATCCCGCGGTCGCGGGACAACATCAGGTAGATAACCGAAGGCCAATGGACCGGAGCTGCCGCTTGTTGCAGCGCCTTCGGTTGATTCCGCAATGGTTTCTGTCCGCTTGTAACCACGGGTTTGGACGCAAACTCCTTTACAATCGGAACCAACACTTCTTCCAATCGCGAATTTTCCGAGGGGCGTAATGATGTTTGGCAGAATCACCTTGTTGGCCGGTCTTGTATTGCTCAGCCTTGGCGCTGGGGCCCAGGAGAAACCAAAGAAACCGCATGATGGATCGCACCTTCCAGGCGCGGCGATCGTGGCGTTGGAAGGTATCCGCAAGGAGAATATCGAGACCCACGTTCGCTTTCTCTCCCATGACCTGCTGGAAGGCCGAGGCACGGGGCAGCGCGGCGGCGAGATTGCCGCGGAATATATTGCGACGCAGTTTGCGCTCTACGGCCTGAAACCGGCGGGCGACAATGGCACGTACCTCCAGAAAGTCCCGCTCGTGGGCATCACGCCCGGGGCCGACACGACCTTCAAACTGGTTCCGGAGAACGGCTCCGCGCTGGATCTTAAGGCGCTCGACGAATACGTGGTGTATGACCAGACCCAGCAGGCGTCCTCCGACATTGATGCGCCGATCGTTTATGTCGGCTACGGCATTGAAGCGCCCGAGTTTGGCTGGGACGATTACAAGGGAGTGGACGTCAAAGGCAAAGTCCTGCTGATGCTGGTGAACGAGCCGCTGTCGGACGATCCCAAATTCTTCAATGGCAAGGCGCTTACCTATTACGGCCGCTGGATGTACAAGTACGAAGAAGCCGCGCGCAAAGGCGCGGTCGGCGCGATCCTCATTCACAGAACTGATATGGCCAGCTACGCCTGGGATGTCGTGCGGAATTCGAACTCTGGAGAGAAGTCGTTTCTGGAACTCGATGGCACTCCCAAATTGAAAGCGGCTGCGTGGATTCAACTCGATATCGCGAACAAGCTCGTCGCTGCCGCAGGTCTCAATCTCGACAAAATGATGGCCGACGCACAGTCGCGTGACTTCAAGCCGGTAGCGCTCCCGGTCCGGCTGTCTGCGCACGTGACCAGCAAGGTCCGGCCGTTTGCATCCACGAATGTGATTGCCGTGCTCCCGGGCAATGGCCCGTTGAAAGACGAAGGAGTCATGTACACGGCCCACTACGATCATCTCGGCATTCGGCCCGAGATGGCGGGCGACAACATTTTCAACGGCGCACTCGACAACGCCAGCGGTTGCGGCATCCTGCTTGAGATTGCGCGAGCCTATACGCAGGCCGTGCAAAAGCCGCGCCGGTCGCTGTATTTCGCGTCGGTCACGGCTGAAGAGCAAGGGCTGCTTGGTTCGGAATACCTGGGTAAGCATCCGCCGATCCCGGCAGGGAAGATTTCGCTCGACCTGAACTTCGACGACGTTCGGCCGCTGGGCGCTCCGGAAGATGTGTCGGTGGCAGGGGCGGAGCGTACCAATTTCTACGGATTTGTGCTGGCGGCAGCCGAAGATTTCCGCTTCCGCATCCGTCCCGACGCGCATCCGGAGGCTGGCCACTACTATCGCTCTGACCACTTCAGTTTCTCGCGCGTGGGAATTCCGGCGTTCTCCATCAATGAAGGCGTCAAGTTTAAAGGCCACGACGAGGCCTGGGGACTGGCGCAGGACGAGGATTACGTAAAGAACCATTACCATCAGCCAACCGACGAATATAAACACGTCTGGGATTGGACCTCCGACGCGGCGATGGCGCGCTTCGGATTCGCTCTCGGTTGGGAAGCTGCCAATCAGTCGCGCGTTGTGGAATGGAAGAAGGGCGATGAGTTCGAAAAAGCCCGCCTGGCCAGCCACTAAATCGAAAATGGCGAGACGGGCGTCCGCGTCCGTCCGCCCGTCAAACCAACCCAGCAGCCCCGAAACCAAGGTAACTTTTGTGTCTTCCTGCCCCATGCTAATCTGCACTTTACCGTTGCAGTTTCAGTAAGTTGCGGCGATCACACGGGGTCGGGAGACTGGCCTGCGGGACGCCTAACAGCTTCTTCTGCAAGGATCCGTACCGATGCCCAAGCTCCCGATCTTCCGGCTGCGCAGTTCCGAACCGCCCAGCCGCCCCGATCTGCGCTACCACAGTCCGGTACTTGCGCTGAGCGACCTGCAACTGGGCGTCGACAACCTTCGCTACGACGTCCTGCTGAGTCCCCGCATTACCGCTGACCTGAGTTTCCATCTGGCGCGTTACCTTTGCCGATTTGGAGAGGTGGAAACGTTGCTCGAAATGGACGTTCCCTCGCCCAACCAATCGAAGTTCATTCGGTCGGCGGACACCGCCACCGGCTTGCGGAAAGCTGGACCTGCGGACCTGAAGACCACGCTGGTGTCCATCCATCAGGCCATTCTCACTCGCGCCAAAGCGGAGGCAAACCCCTCCATTGACGTGCTTGGCCGTTTGGCCGTTCTGAAGTTCATTCGACTCGAACTGAACACCCAGTTCTCGAAGACTCTTGAGCAGTGTCGCCTAAAGTCGAAGGCGCTCGAGGGCGTGCGCCAAACGGCCATGATGCAGACGCAGGAACGGGTCGCCTCTTTCCAGGTGCGGAAGCGGATCATTATCCGGCGCGCGGGGCAGGAAGTTTTCCGTCTCATTCGCGAAATTGAAAAAGAAACCCTCGGCCGTACGCGCCGCTCGCTCCTCGGCGATTTACCCGCAGATACCTACCGGCTCTTTCTGAATCCCCTGATCTTCAGCGAAGACGGTCGTGACGATTACCTGTGCGCCGAGCACTACTACATGTTCGGAAATTTCGATCGCGATCCAGATCGCTTCGCCAGTTTGCGGCAATCCGCGCTCGCCTTCTTGCGTGAGCTGGGCTACGGCGAGAATATTGATGATGACCGGCTCGAACAGGCGATCAATGTGCCTGAGAACGCCCAGACGCTCGTCGGCACCGGTAACGGAGAAGACGCGAACGCTGAAGATCGAAATCGTAAGGATCGTCTCGAACTCTGGACGCGGCAACTCCAACGCGAAGGTGCCCTCCAGTACGTCATCGCATCCTATGAGGCAGTGCCTCTGCTTGCCGAGTACTCGTCGCGCGTGAATCCACAGCAACTCAAGAACGCCCTGATTAGCCGCGAGGAAGCCGAGCGCGTTGAGAAGATCATTGCCGAAGGCCGGCTGCACTCCGACCGGCTATTTGCCGCGATCGGCCGCGTGGCCTCGTGCCGCGGTTCAGAACGTTCACGTTTCGCCGCGCGCTTGTTGCACGATCTTTTCAGCTACCATCGCGACCTGCGCGGACTTGAAGCAGTCAACGCCGGCTTCGACTGCATCAACCTTGTCAGCGACAGCAAGGTCCGCGAACTCTCTACGCTGAACGGCATGCTTTACGAGTTCCTTCCGCCGGAGGATCAGAAGCCTGCGGAAGACCGAGTGCTCGACCACGTCATTTTGAAGGCCGACGTCCGCGATTCGTCGCGCCTGACGCGCTCCCTGATGGAGAAGGGCATGAACGCCGCCTCCTACTTCAGCCTGAACTTCTACGATCCCGTCAATAAACTGCTGGCCAAGCACGGCGCGACCAAAGTTTTTCTCGAAGGCGACGCCATAATCGTGGCGCAGTTTGAGCGCGAAGGCGAAGCCAAGCTGGGGGTCAGCCGCACTTGCGTGCTCGCGTGGGAGATCGTGAGCCTGCTCCACGGCTACAACGAATTGCTGCACCGCTCTGGACTTCCACCCATGGAAGTTGGATTGGGCATTGCCTATCAGGATTCCGCGCCGCTCTACCTGATGGATGGCGACCACCGCATCATGATTTCCGATGCCATCAACGAAAGTGACCGCCTCTCCTCTTGTAACAAGCGCGTGCGCAAAAAGCTCGCTGATGACGCCGGGGCTTTCCAGGTGTACTCGGTCCTGATTGGCAGCAACGCGAACGGAGAAGCCAGCGATTCCGGCGTGGAGGAACTACGGCTTAACTACAACGTGGGCGGCATCTGCATGAATGAAGCGGCGTTCGACAAGCTGCGACAGGAGATTTCGCTGACTCCGTGGGCTGCCGATCTTCGCGAATCTGGCTTTAACGGCCCGTGGGTGGATCGCGAAGGAGAGTTCTTTGTAGGGACTGTGCCCATCATTAACGGAGTATTCCGAAAGATCGTGGTGCGCAAAAGTCGTATCGCGCAC